>Ga0181461_10003_pt2 | contig 21251 bp, 19 predicted proteins | sample InSIn4SAF170_2_FD_119064 | JGI IMG/M metagenome (GOLD analysis project Ga0181461, IMG submission 119064) | Clean room microbial communities from NASA Spacecraft Assembly Facility at Jet Propulsion Laboratory, Pasadena, California, USA -... ...
GTGGAAGAGGGAATGATTGTGAATCTTTGTTGTGCGACAGGGGAGGAACTTTCCGAGATGCGAAAAAGGAAGCAATTGTGGTGACGTGTGGGACGACTCCAGACAATTCTACGATGACGAGCACCCCCACTCGAGCACGCAACGGCACGTGATGGCCGTGTTTTCGCTGTGCTTGCCGCATAGAGGCGCTAGTTTATAATCGCACTATGAGCGCTGGGCTATGTTTGCTCAAGAAATATTTTATATAGCTTATGCGATATCGGTGTCGCTATTGACGGAAAGAATTTGGCAGGATTGAGAGCCAGGAGTCGATGCGACGGGGGTGCGCGTGTGATGAAAAAAGAGGGAGGGGCAGGCTTTATTCCACTGACACGGGCTGTCTGATTGGCTGGTACTGGAAAATGAGTTCAGTGGGACGATTTAATTCGTCCGCTAGTGAGAATTTCTCATCTGGACTGTGATTGGACACCCGCAGGTCAGGTTGATTGAAACCTGTATATGAGAATATTCATCAAGGACGAATACTATGCTGCACCAGATATAGCAGAATGACTGTATTTACGAGGTTGCAGCGATGAGATTTCATCTCTAGGTTTTAATCGTACAAATGAACATAGTTTTATACTCCGTCGATGTTTATCAGCAACATTCTGCAAAGAGACCCGTGCAAGAACAAACAAGCGGACTGGATTACAAAAGGCATTGTCTCAAAACGTCCATAACCTCTATAGCCGACGCGCAGCCAATGTTACTTAGACCCCAAAAGGCAAAGTTCCGCTCTAAATTAACTCCATCCGTCGAAGCTCCTGTTCAGTCCAATTCCAAAGCTTCGAAGACTCCACCGAGTTTTGAGCAAGGGAACTCGGCTTAGTTTGTTTGGCAAGCGGCACAAAGTACCCGCCAGACTGGGCGCCATCGAACTCCTTGCTTGCGGCGATGTACAACGATGAATAGCTGCCGTGGTTCATATCTCTGTCGATTATGCCCAGAAACTTGAGTATAGGTTTGGCGACCACGACGAGCCGTCCACCTCCTTGTGTGAGATTTCTACTTTCAAGTTTAGCCACAAGAGTCCCTTCACGTTACGAGATATCGCGTTTCTTACGTGTCATAGTTACCAGGGTGGCAGGAAGCAGCCCAGACTTGACCATGTTCGACGGCATTACCACCTACGTCTGCACCATATCTCGCCGCAATCTCCTTGGCCTGCATGATATTACCCAGCTTCGACAGTCCATACCGTCCATACGGCGTGCTGGCCGTTGAGTTTACGTCGTCGAAGTTTATTGAGTTGTTTGTGTAGAACCTGTGCCCACCAGAAGACACGCAAACGACTCTGGCACTTCCTGGGCCTTGCGCGATGGCCGTTGATTGGAGCAATGGAAGGAGCTTATACGTTAGCAGCCAGTGTGAGAGGTAGTTTGTCTGAAATGGGTAGTTAGCACACTTTATCTGTACGATGTGTGTGAACACTGGTTACCTGAAATTGATCGGAGTATCCATCCATACTGAGCGCAAAAGGCGTCGCCATGATCCCAGCATTGTTGATCAGACCGTTTAAAGATGTCTCATTCTTTAGGATAACTTCAGCGGCGCGAGCTACGCTCTTAAGATCCATGTGATCGAGCAGCAAATGTTGAACTTGACCAGACGATACGTCTTGCCGAAGCTTTCGGATAGCTGTCTCAGCCTTGCTGGCATCGCGAGCGCCTAGCCAGACTTTTGCGTTCTTCGTAAGTAGGTCACGAACAGTGATGTACCCACTAGAAAAAACGATGGTCAGATATCTGATGTATATGATATAGTATACCGTGCATGCCGAAACTGAATTTTACGCACATGCCTGAGTTGCCCCCAGTGACGATGAATACTTTGCTAGTAAGGTCAGGCAGTTGATTGGGGCTCCAGCGAGGTGTCATGGTGAGATGCTGTATAGATACTACGAGATGTAACTGTTTGATTTGGTACTATAGAGATACCACGAGATTTGACTTTGTTGAACTGAGGCTCTCATAACTTCCTATTTACTCCTTCGTATTTATATTAAATCCAATTCTTGTACACGATCTTTATCCTCCGGATCGTTTCGTCCATGTCTCGTTCTGTCCGTAGTAGTGGTAGTCATTCTCCGTATGACGGTATGGTAATGGCGAAGCTTAAAACCCATCACAACATTCAATACTCATGAACGGTATTCAGCTTGTCCGCCGGCCAAAAGCTGACGGAGTCGATGGGTGAAGGGGTCATCTTCGAGGCGTGCCGTGGGGCTGTGGACGGCTGCGTTCGGGCGAATAATGACGGGCTAAGCAAGCCTCGCCACGTCCGGGACGGACACCGTCACTTCTCATTCTCTTAGGCCCACCACTTCAGTTTTTTCGCGATATGATCCGAGATAAAACCGACCTCACATTAATACCACTTCCGCTTTCAGACCTGAGCGTACCCATTGTAATCCCATCTTGTCCAACGCGAGGCGGCGCGTAACCTCTGATGTAGCGGCAATGTCCTGAAAACTGATATCCATGGAGCGCGAAGCCTCGGGCACCGACAATCGCTCCCTTGATCCGCCGCTGGACCCTACCGGTAGTTCTAACATGTTGTTCGGCATGTTGTCTCGGGATGATTCACATCGAGCTGTCTGACGATTGGAGTGAGCATTACCGGATTTTCGGGAGCTTGGGCTTTTATGCACCCCACAACCCCTATATTTTGAATGCGGGGACTCCACAAGATCACAGGTACGAATCAAAGACGAGGCGGTTAAAGAGGATTCACTAGGATATGCTACATTATCATTAGAAGTAATATGGGTATATGGACGATTTAGCTACTGTATCTCTAACTATTATCCTGATCACCTGGCCGTCCTTCTCTATGTCTCATCACGGTTGATATCCCTTTCTTCGTAGGAGGAGAGTTTGAGCACCTATGTCAAAACCATTGCACCAATCGCAAGTGGTAAGGGATTGTGCTTAAATATGGGACTTCCGCTTCCCGCCATCGACCAGCGCCTCGGTAGGGCTCTAGTCTTCCTTGCCTTGACCTTTTAAAGTTCTTTACCTTTACGATCATAATGTTCAGACTTGTCGTTATCTTCCTCTGGGTCATGCTCATGCCTTCAAACCACTTGGCGTGTGCTAAGAGGCATCATCAAAGAGCATGTTCGGCACCAGTAGTCTCTCTTATCAGTCCCTACAAGATTCCTGATGTTGGATGGACGGTGCATGGCTCAATCGCGTTCGCCGTCGACGTTCATGACTTTGTTTCGATTTCAAAGGTCGACTTTTATGTGAATGGAGAGTTGATCTTCAGTGACCGCGACTATCCGTGGGGCCTGCTGTGGAAGACGAGAGAGCTAGAGCCGACCAGCTACACTCTTAAAGCTGTAGCCACAAACTCATGCGGAGCTTACACAGCAATCTCTCAGACTGTCAACGTCGCCGCTCCTCTAACGAAAGCTTCCGCAGAAGGAACCGTTGTTACATCGGGCCTACTTCCAGACATTCAGCCTGCGATTGAGGACATCAATCTTCGAGACACATCAGTTACAGTCGGCCCAGATAATGTATATTACCTCTCTGGTACCGGTGCTGACAATGATGCCTGGCATCACAATGAAGGCATTAATCTCTGGAAGTCCGATGACCTGAAGACTTGGACATATGTCGGTCTGATCTGGAGTTTCGAACGAGACGGTTACGATGATGAGAAGACATGGTGGTATTACAAAGAAACCCAACGTTTCCGCGCAGTATGGGCGCCTGAGATCCAGTACCTACATGGAAGCTTCTACATTACCTATTCGTTGCAGTGGAAAGGATCGAAATTGCTCGTCTCGACGACGGGTTTGCCACAAGGGCCGTACGCGTTGGCCGCTGGAGAGGAGGTCAATCTATTCAACAACATCGACGGCTCTTTATTCGCAGACGACAAGAATTCAAAGATTGGCTATCTCTGCTACGAGTCTGGCACCATTTTCGAGCTGAACTCTAGCTGGAACGCAACAACTGGCTCTCCTACAAGGATCAATGCAGGCGATGAAGGTTGTTTTGTCTTCCACTGGCGTGCCAAATATTATATGTCGGTGGCATTGTTCATGTCAAATGGAAGATATAGTAGTTGGGTTGGGCTTTCCGATGGGCCAACTGGACCTTTCACTTCATTTCACGAAGCTCTTCCTTGCGGTGGCCACAATAGTTACTTCATCGACAAATGTGGCAACTTATGGGGTACATTCTTTGGGAACGACGTCCAAGCACCTTGGCGCGAGAAGCCTGCGATTGTTCGTATGGCGACCAATGCTAATGGCACATTGTATCTTCATAAAAACCAGGCTGTACCCACATGTTGAGCGACCTCTAAGAAGTAGCATATGAAAACCAGGCAATAGTTTGAATTTCTGCGTCTTGGGCGTGTAGGACTACAGCAAGACATTTCGTTACTGCCTACCTTTATTTATCGTAAATGGCTTAAATGCGACTGTCCAGCTAGCTGTACTCTTGCTGGAGTCTTAAACGGCATGCCATACTAAGTTGAAAATGCCACTTGTTAAAATCTACGTAAAACAACTGTTACGCGATCGTCTACAACGGTACATTGTCCGCTGAATTCACAGCCGTTCTCTTCTAAATTTCAACCAGGAACGAGATACCTTCTATATGGAGTAATACTCATCGTCCCAATGAGACCATTATCTACTGGCCCCGGTGCAGGCAGCGTAACAATCCCCACACCGTGCTGGTAAAACTTCAATGGTACCTCTCCTGAGTTTCGCAACTTGGGAAGAATGCTTCTGAGATAATTCCACATCGTCGATGGCACAATAGCAATAATGCGGTTCTCGCCTTTGCGCAGATACACAGAGATGTCTGCGACCGGAGATGTGGGGTTCAATGGTGGAACGCTTTTCCCGTTCACAGACAGTCGAACGGTTTGAAGCACTGGAAGGAGAGCGATGATGGCACCCGTATCGTGATAGTCTTTAACCGCACCAGCACACGAGGGAGGAGGCCAGGTGAATGTTGTCTGGTAAAAGCCGACACCGGAGGTAGTAGGCAGATCTGTGTCGGATAGAGCAAGCCACGAACGGAGCGGCGAGGTCAACAAATGTGTAGAATTGCGTTTGACGGCAATGGTTGAAGAGTCTGATATGTTGGATGGCGCTTCCCAGTGTTCGACGGTCAAGTTCCAGCTTTCCAGGGCAAACGGCTTGCATGGGGTGCTCTTTTCGATGCGTCGCGTCGTGCCATCAGAAAGCGTAACGGATTGCGTTTCATCTGAAGCAGCAACCTTCAACCACAGGCCCGTCTTCCTGGAATACTCGGCGTCCAAAACAGCTGGCGACATTTTGGCGATGGAATGCTTGGGCGTGTCCACACCCAGCAAAGGCGTCACGCTGAATCCAAAGATAATGGCTTGATTCGCAGCTAGCGTGAGCGGAATCGTCAGCGTCGAGGATTCGTCGTCCCTCGAGTATCGCACGACAGGGCGCCGTTGCCCGGTCCACGCATCGTAGATATAAGGTATCTTCGAGGTCGACACTTTAAGCGTGCCAGCTGTCGCATTGGCGTCGCCTAATGCAAAGAGATAGGCGTCCATGTCTTCTCGATCCTCTCGCCACGTGGTGTACCATGTTCCATTTGCCCGATGGGTGACTCTTGGACGGATTCCCAACGTATTAAGGGTCTTGACCACTTCGCCTTCCTGACAGGAGTATACGTTTCGCTGTCGGACTAGATTGGCCAAACCTGACTTGACACGTTCCTCGGTTTTCGTTTTGGCAGACATATGAACGCCTGGGCTGCCGCTGATGATGATGCGTAGTCCACTTTTGGCATATTGCGATATTGTACGGATGGCATCAACAGTTAGATTACTCTGGCTCGTCAGGATAAGAGCCTTGAACGCCGGTCCGTCTGGCCCAAGAAGCCCATTTGAAACCGTGGATTGTGGAAGGTCAAGCGTACTAGTTGAGATATAACCGTAGTCATAACCTTCCCATGACCAATCGTTCAAGTCAGCATATGTTTTGGTGCACCCAATAATTGCGGGTTTCTTTTCGCGAGACAAACTAACTCACCGTTCTGGACGAGGTCGTCATGAGCATATATCCGCGGGAAGTTTGGATTCGTGACCGACGGCTTGTTGAGCAGCGCGACGTCGATCCGTCGAACGCCCTTCTGCTGCACGTGAGAAAGCCGTGAAATATAATCCAGCACGTCAGAGAATCCGTTACTCCACGCTGGGTGCCGTGGAGAGTTAAGCTCCGCAAAGAAATATTGGAAGGCCGTGTAGCCTGGCCATGTTGTATCGTAATATGGCCCCGTGTATTGCAAACCGTGCAGCACGAACCGATTCACTCCGCCCGCTACGGCTTTGTGTATGGATAGAAGAAGATCTCGCGTGGTGTATTGGTAAGCTTTTAAGAAACGAGCGCCCATTTCGTTAGAAATGACATTTCTTCCGGCCAGAACCGAAATACCAGTAAATTGACGATATCCGTCGACATTGTCGGCGAACTGGAGGCTTTCTGTCTCGGGGATGTCAACGAGGGGGATACTGGTTGCGATATCAAGAGGCAAGTTGTATGATGGCTGCATGGACAGACCGACACCAATATTGTGAGCCCAGCTGGAAAGTCGTTTGATGTATAGTCCGTAAGCAGCTCCTAAGGTGGCCCTATAGTCATTAATGTATCCAAGATGTTGGTTTGCTGCTGCGAATTGAACTCGGACTCTGCCCGGAGAGCCTTGCTGGAGATTGATATTATTGTTACCCCACATGAGCAGAGGAAGATATTTGTGAATCTTGTAGCCGTGTTGGGCCTCAAACTGGGCAGGCAGACTAGGGGTCCAAGACATATTCGCTTGTACTTCCACGCTGTCTTCCCAGGCTGTTCAACCAAGCACGGGTTAGCAAGAGCTGGCATGTAGCTAGATGTTATGATGTTGGGATTTCATACCGTTGCCACCAGATTTCCTGAGCAGTCTCCTAATGTCGTCGTCCAGAATTCTATCCTGCCAGAATCGGATCACCGTCTCGGCGCCGCGCGCGCTGAAGTGATCAACCGCGAAAGAACCATTGTCAAAGACGGTCTTCATAGACTCGCGGTCAAAGATGACATTCTTTCTCTCCGTTTGGGCTTCGAAAAACGCAAAGAGCCAGAGGCTTGACGTTGACTTTGTGGGCTTGAATTGGAACGAAGCCTGGCCAGTCTTGGAGACTAGAGCTAATGGATGTTCTGTTAAGCTATCGTCTTCTATGACAAGGGACTCGTATGAGCGATACGGCAACGCTTGAAAAGGCCCAGCAGTGAGATTGACAGTCTGTTGAGAAGTGACAAGAGCGGAGACAACAGCAATGAGCTTTCCCGTCCCCCAACCGGGTAGAGTACCATGGAATGACGTGGCAGTCTTCCCGATTTCCACGCTTGCTGGGACCTTCATGCGGGATCTTAGCAGTCCATATGAAAACACGTTGAGACTACAACAACGGAATCCAAGTTTGAAAACTTACGAGATCCCATTGCAGCCCAGGGTCTCCTTTGTGCGCAGGAACACCCTGTCCTTGATTCGGGCCAAGGGCGAAGTCCATCTTCATTCCCCTCTCCCCATGAGCTTTCAGGGCACTTCGAAACATATTCTGAAATTTCTTCGTCCCGAACATGTCTCTTCCCCAATCTGCACCTGCCTGTCGCGGCTCCGAACCCATCTCGCCGCCATAGTTGAAAAAAGTGATGAACTCGACGCCACCTGCTCCGACGGCCCCTGCGTTTTGGACATCTTTGGCCACGATGTTGCTGTCGACGCCTGCATCCGGTACCCAGAAACGAAATAAAGGACGGCTTGTGGCGGGTGGGGAAAGAAAATCAGATGCGCTCGCGGTGCTGTGGAACAGAAGCGAGCATGCAAAGAGAGAGAACAACATGGCGGCCTTGCTCTATTCTACCAGTGCAATAAACTATTATCATATTTGTGAAACGATACGATGGATGGGAGTGTTGCTATATATGGCTGGTGATAAGTTGATTCATCAACCTTCGGTGAATCATGAATCGCTTGTAAGTGATTGAACTGCCGACATTTTGGTGGCGCAATGGACTAGCAAACGTATGTTTGTTACAGTATCCGATAGGAATCCTTTGGAACATTCCTCTTTAGAAACTTTTGTTCGTCGTTCAAATCCTCCATGAACCGGGACGTCGTACCTTTGTTAGTCCCGGTTCCGTAACGACCCTCGACATGACCGGCCCGGATTTAGATAGCCGCTCGTGCAGATGATCTCTCTCCTTGTCGGTGGCGGCTTTTTGACGTGCATTTCTTTTAGGTAGTTCCCTGCAATAGCTGCATATTTCCCCGGTCTAATTAGCATAGATAAATGATCGAGTTCACGGCGGGTATGGGCTCAGGTTTAGCAAAAATTATGACATTAGTCACCGCCAATATGCCCATCCTTATGTTACCGTTTGTCGTATAGCAACCGCTGTAACTTTTCCGGCCTACAAACCCCTCAAGATCACTTAATCAGATCTTCTTGCGATGCAAGATGCTCTCGGTCCTCTGCTTGGCGAATTCGATATAAAACGATCCCATTCTTGTCGAATCCCCATGCTTTCAAACAAGAGTCTGTTAAGCACACGGTCCTCGTTGACAGCCTCTTCGTCCTTTACGGAACGTCAGAATGGCTGTTTTCATAAGAATATCGATATGTCTTGCCGTAGCAGTCTATCTTGCTGTTGCCAACGCAAACGGCGTCGTTCCAAGTACCACCGCACGACAGAAAATCAGCCTCAACGCAGGTTGGAAGTTCTCTCGATTTGTTGAGAACCCCGACGGCATTATCTACGACTGGCGAGCTGATGTGAACAACACAAAGGACATCCAGGTCCTCAAGCCTTGGATCCTCCCCTCGGGAAACGACTTCATCGGAGACGCAGCAAAACGACACCCGTACCCACCGGAGCAACCTAAAGTGAAACCGGCTTTCATTCAGAGTACCTTTGACGATAGCGCTTGGGGTTCCGTCGATCTACCTCATGACTGGGCGATCCAAGGTCCTTACGAACACAACTCGACGAATGACGTGTATGGCTTCACCGGCAGACTGCCGGTTCACGGGATCGGCTGGTATCGTCGGAAGATCGATTTCAGCAAGTCCGACAAGCAGCGATGCATTTACATCGATATCGAAGGCGCAATGTCGTATACCATGGTATGGTTGAATGGAAACCTCGTGGGCGGATGGCCCTTTGGATACAATTCCTTCCGACTAGATCTCACTCCCTACCTTCGTGTCGGCGAGAACTCGCTCGCCATCCGGATCGACAATCCTGCAAACGGTTCACGGTGGTATAATGGAGGTGGCATATACCGCGACGTGTGGCTCGTCAAGGTCGATCCAATTCACGTCGGGCAATTCGGCACGACGATTACGACACGAGATGTTGCTGGATCGCGAACCGTGAGCGTAGATGTCGCGGTGAAGATTGAGAACACGCAAAAGGAATCACACAAAGTCGACGTGACTACGGAGATATTTGAGCTGGTAGGCCAATCTGCGCGCGTGGGACGCAAGGTAGGTGAGGTTTCGATGAAGGATACCGTCCTCGAAGCCGGACGCCTCACTGCCGTCGCTGGCTCGATGACTCTCCAAGATCCGAAGCGTTGGGGACCGATGCCAAATCAGACCGCGGATCGATATGTTGCCGTGACCCGTCTGTACAGCAAAGGCAGGCTTCTCGATGAATATGAGACGCGCTTTGGGGTACGCTCCGTCGAGTACACGAGCGATAGAGGTCTGCTTATCAACGGTCAACGCACAGCGGTTCAAGGAGTCAATCTCCACCATGATCACGGTGCCCTTGGAGCAGCATTCAACTTGAGGGCCGCCGAGAGACAGTTGGAGATGCTGAAAGAGATGGGCGTGAATGCTATTCGAATGGCGCATAATCCACCGGCACCTGCGCTGCTGGACTTGACCGACCGCATGGGATTTCTCGTCGTGGATGAGATTTTCGATGCCTGGACGACCCCGAAGACGGCGAACGACTTCCACCTCATCTTTTCGGACTGGCACGAGCAAGATCTCCGCTCGATGCTCAGACGGGATCGGAACCATCCTTCTATCATTGCGTGGAGCTTTGGCAACGAGGTTGCGGAACAGACGGATGAACTGGCCGGCCCAGCGATGGCTCGTAGACTACGCGACATCGTTCGTCAAGAGGACCCGACGCGACTGTCCACGGCGTCGATGCACGTTGCCGGACCAAACTCGAATTTCTCGAGGGAGATGGACATCATCAGTCTGAACTATCAAGGCGCGGGAGCTTGCGCTGCTCCAGATATAGCATGCGACACGAAAGACGACATCCCGTCTACATATCCGGGATTCCACGCCCAGCATCCCGGCAAGCTGATCTGGAGCACCGAAACCTCAGCTGCGTGTAGCACGCGAGGAACGTACCTGTTCCCAGTCGTCAATGCCACCAGCGGCGTGATTCCACTCATCCTCAGCAACGACAGCAACAATAACAACAACAACAGCTCTTTCACCAGCGCATACGAGCTGTACGCCATGGCATTCGGCGCCTCCGCCGACAAGACCTTCCGATCGCAGGACGCCCACCCCTTTGTCGCGGGCGAGTTTGTTTGGAGCGGCTTCGACTACCTCGGCGAGCCGTTTCCCTTCCCGCTCAGTGCGCGAAGCTCCTACTTCGGCGCCATCGATCTAGCTGGCTTCAAGAAGGACCGGTTCTGGCTGTATCAGTCGCGCTGGCGAGCCGATTTGAAATCAGCACATATTCTGCCTCATTGGACCTGGCCTGAACGTGTGGGACAGGTTACTCCCGTCCACGTCTTCTCGGCGGCGGACGAGGCAGAACTGTTTCTAAACGGCAGGTCGCTGGGCAAACACACAAGAGCAGCGGGCGGATTGAATGGCTACCGCTTCCGGTGGGACGACGTCGTGTATGAGCCTGGCGAGATCCGGGTCGTGACGCACAAGCAGGGCGCGCGGTGGGCGAGCGCATCTCGACGCACGGCTGGCCAGGCTGCTGGGCTTCGGCTCACAGCCGACCGGTCAAGGATCGCCTCAGATGGCTTGGATCTCGCCTTTGTCACGGTGGAAGTTGTCGATGGCAACGGCGAGGTCGTGCCCGGAGCTGAGGACGTGATTGAGTTTACGAGCCACGGCGATGCAGGGAGGATTGTTGCGACTGACAACGGCAACCCGCTCGACGAGATGCCATTTCCACGCACGGAGAGAAAGGCATTCGGCGGACTGGCGCTGGCCATTGTGCGAGGGAGCCCCAACCGCCCGGGAAAAGTCATCGTGAGAGCCACTGCGGCTGGGCTAAGGGGAGGCAGCGCTGTTATCGAGGTGAAATAGGCATTGATTTGGCGGCTTTTCGGCGTCGAAACAATACAGTCCCGTAGAGTCTAGTGTGAATAAAGAGTTAGGCCGACAAATCCAAATCCTTACTATTCGTGTGGCGTCCGAAGCATAAGGTAAGGACATCGAAAGATCAGCTACGTACATGGCTCGGGGAGAGTCCATCTTACAGAACCATGCCGCACCTCTTGTTGCACGAACAGCACTGCAATCCGGACGTGTCCTGACAAGAACATCTCGTGAGTCGTCAGACGAGGAGCTCGTGCCATTACCGTTTTCGCTCGTACAGACCCTGGTGGGATGTTCCGGTGGCTGAAGCAAGGGCCGCATCACGGTCATCGATAAGGCGGTCTTCCAGGGTCCCGAAAGGAGCCATCAGTAGAGAAGGGTTCAGTACGATGAAATACAGACAAAACTTTCCCATTGTTGTATAGCCACGATATGGTTATAACAGCCGCGATTTGGTGGGAGCAGGGATAATCGAGACAGCAGAAAGCCATCGATTTCAACCTTTCAAAACCCCCTGCATCGTTATACATGCGTCGAATTAAACGTTGCTATACTGTACATAGCTTGATTCGGGCCGGAGCCACTCATTCCTGGTGGCACAATCCGGGGAAGCTGAAAGCCTGCTTTCCCCGCAACGCTCGACGTTACATACCTATCGCAATGCCTGGATGCATATGCCAGGGAGAGGCATCGGGTAGGCGTTCTCGAACACTGCTCGGCACCTCCTGGTGCCTTGATACTGCGAACCCTGGTTCATCATCTTTTGTTTCTGGAGAACGATGGAGCTGAAGTCCGCCACCAATTCAACTCACGAGCACCTCTGACTCGGAAGCATTCAGCCTGTTCTTGGGACGGAGGGGACACCAAGCTGATAAACTGGCCAGTGGGTCCGCTCGTTTGCCCTTTTTCTTTCGTACATTGTTTTCCGACTAGCAAGAAGCGCTTCTTTTTGCTCTATCTCACTTGCTTATTTTTTGCTTGTAAAACGTGTCTTGCCTAGCGTGTGCACTAGGCATCTCCGCCTCGAGTATCAAGCAGTCTGGCGCGAAAGCCTAGGTATCTAATCAAACGAAACCCCTCCGCCCGTCATGGCCACGAATCAGGGCAGTGCAAACATTATCTCCAATCCAAGCGAGACTCTGCAGGGACACTTGTACGCGTGTACCATCACCACCTGGGCCTTTGCCGCCACTGCAGTCGCAGTGAGGTTCTACACGAGGGTCAAAATCGTCGGCAATACAGGTTGGGATGATTGGATGATCGTTTTGGCGCTGGTGTGCTCGAGCGTGTACGCGACCTTCCAGATGCTTCGTGAGTCCTCCCAAGCGGTTCTAAAGGGTGTGACCTCAGCCAATGAGGACATGCCACGCCAATCTTGACGCCTCTTTGACACTCTCTCAGAAACATATTATGGCATGGGCAGGCACTTTGGTGACATTCTCCCCGAGCACTGGACGCTGGTACTCATGGTTCGTTCATGGAAAGAAGAAAGACAAACCTGCGTTATAGAGTATGTCTTGCTTACGACGCTGCAGTATCGGACGCTCTCACAGCTCGCGAACTGGTGCACGGTGACCTGCACAAAAATGTCCATCTTGATTCTGTTCAGACGCATATTGCAACACGGACGGCAAAAGGTACTCATCCACATCATGATGGGCGTCGTGATGGTGCACTTCCTCTACACCATAATCCAACTGCTCGTCTGGGCGAGACCGTTCACCTCATACTGGAGAATATCGCCAAATACCGTGTTCGGTTCGCCTTGGGCGCTCTTAGTGCCTTTGCCATTGCACTTGCTCACGGATATTTTGATCCTCGCCCTCCCCATCTCGACCATCATCCACTTGCAAGCCCGCCGAGTACAGAAGATCATGCTGCTCGGTATCTTTCTTTCTGGCTTTATGTGAGTCTTTTGCTGCCCAATGAAGCGTTTGAAGACAGTTCGTAGCATGGATGACGTTCCATTGTGCTTACTTATGGTGTAGAATCTGCGTTTTGACAGCCTTACGTCTCTACGCACTTCTAGCAAACGTCTACAAAGGCGGAAGAGACACGTCATACGAATACCTCGCGCCATGGTACTGGTCAGACATCGAAATCCAGGGCGGAATCTTCGTGTCTTGCTTGATGACTCTGAAGCCCTTCCTCAACAAGGTCGGACCTGGACTCTGGACCGTGTACTCCAACAGCGCCTTCAGCCGCAGAACAGGCACCGCATCTCGCGCGGCGGACGCCCAGGACAGGACCAAGACGGTCAATACCTTCTCAGGCAGCGGCTCTCAACCTCGACGCGATCCATGGGGGAAGCTGGACGACGACGCCGAGAGCGAGGTCGTTCTCGTGCAGGCAGGGCCAGAGCACAATGCGTTCGAGATGGACGATTACCATCGCAAGACTTCCTCACGGGCTGAACTCAAGGAGTAGGTAACTGTGGTTGGTGGGCTTACTGGGAGAGCGATATGAACTGCACTTTATCTGGATCGTTTCGAACGTAAATTGGTGGTGGACAACGGTGGAGGATGGGATTTCGTGCGGCTGGAAAAGGAGCGGTGCTATTTATCAAAACTGATTTTCTTATCTTTGTTCTATTGTCATTGCTCAAACCGGTCATGTCAGTTGATATGTCGCGGAGGCTCTTCTTGTCCGTTTAGAACCCCACGTGTTCTGCGTTCGGACGGAGCCATGTACAGCGCTACGCGAGGTCGACGGGCACGTCTGGCCATCTCATGCAGATACTTTTTACTTAGGCTGCTTATATATCCACTTTTCCATCCGATGCTCGACCGGCCGACGGATTGAAGGTGCCAATGCAGCAGACGAGGGTGGTTTAGCACGTTGCTGTTGATACGGTCTCTAAAGATGGAATAAACACAGTATTGGCGCGAGAACCGGAATCCAGACAGACAAAGGTCGTTGTCATCAACTCTTGTATCGGTATAACCGGGAAATCCGTGCCATCACCCCTACCGAGCAGCCGTGGAGTGAAATTAAGGTCCTCGCGCTAGTCCCTTTTTGCTCGTATAGACGCTCCGTGGCGTTGTGCTGACTCGGACCTGCAAAGCTGCCGCCAAAGTCCCGCCAGCGTCCGCGGCTTAGACTCGTCCTTTTCTTCACCCATTTCGGCCCAGGCGGCATCACTGTCAGAGACTCGGAGCGCTTTATATCACGTTTAGCGCAGAAAACGCGTGAAAGGGACGGCGGATGACAGCTCCACGTCGACCCTCTTTTCTTATCCGGAGAGAAGAATGCCCGTCGCTCGTCGCTCGCATCCCAGGCTGCGGCAGTTCCACAGGAAGTCCAGGAATGGCTGCGTGCAATGCAAGAAATGTAGGATCAAGGTGAGTCGGTGGTTTTTCGCCTTCTTTGAAACGCGACACTTTTCATCTGCGTCTCTCGGTGCTCGCTGCACGCTTTTACGTCCCAATCTGGCCGTACCTCTCCGCGCCGTCTGATCTCGTTTGGCTTCGGTGTTCGCTGCAGGAAAGTACGCTTGCTGACTAGATGACTATCTCGGTACTGAACAGTGCGATGAAACGACTCCCCGTTGCGGGAACTGCCTCGACCGCGACATCGAGTGTGAATACGTAACTGTCCTCCCTTCTGAACCCAAGAGCACAGATTCCAAGGCTAGGTGCGTAGTGTTTGGATACAGGTATTATGTGCTCTGCCGCTGTTGTTGATTGTTCTTGCACGTCTAGGCCGCTCGGCATATCCGTGTTCGTGCCAACGACATTCGGACCGTCCACGTCATTATCTCCATCAACATATTCGTCAACATCGGCGTTGCCGTCATCGTCTACTCATCAACGTTACGAGTCATCGCCTCTCTTCTACCAGCCGTCTTCCATGCCGATCTTGGATGTCCCTAAGATGGCCTTGTTCCGCCACTTTACCGAAACCACAGCCTCCACGATTCGTCCCGAACCGACGCTGCAGAAGGTCTGGACGTTTGACATTCCGCGTCTAGCCTTGAACTGCGATTTCCTTTTGGAAGCAGTCCTGGCACTGTCAGCCCTGCACCAGTACTGCATCTCACCCCCCGAACTAAAGCATAGAAGCGTCGGTCTATTGAACAAAAGTTTCACTATGCACCATAATTCCATCAGTGCCTTCAGCCATCAGATCAAGAACATTGACGCATCTAACTTCGGGGCGACTCTAGCTTTTATATCCCTCATCTCGGCATACTCCTTTGGCATCTCTAATATCATTCCCAGCGATTACGAGGAGCAACACATCGATCAACTCCTCGAAGTCATCCGTCTCGCCATCCATTCAGAAGAGCTATTCAAGAACTATGGGCATTTGCTATACACCAGCCCACTCAGCGCCGCCATCATCCCTCCAGATTATGGCAGTCCTCCCGTAACCGAGGAACACCGGCAGCTTCTGCATGCCAGCTTGAACCGTCTCAACAACGCCTCTCGGGACAGCGTGGCAGACAAGCAAGTATACAGTGTCATGATACTCACTGTGGGCGACAAGGAGTTGGCACAGCGAATGGCCCACAGTCAGGTTAGGCGGGACTTTTTCCGCCTTTTGTTCCAGAAGAGAGCTCTGGCGCTGCTCATCGTGGCCGAAATCGTTGCTTTGGACGACAAGCCTCAGGGGACCCATGTACCTTGGTATCTGTGGCAGTGGAACAAGAAGCTGGCGGGATTCATTCAGCGATCTAAATACGTCCTACACAATGAAGGATGGTGAACATAATAATGAAAGATGGTTCATTAGCATTCTATAAACTTTGAACACGCATATCATCGATATTATTATCAGTCCGTAAAGAAACTCCCAAATCAGAGGTTCTTGAACCCGCCTCTCTGGGTAGTCTCATGTATCATGTCAGGATACACCGCATATTATAAATATAGACACGGCCAGCATGCATATCTCTCGTTAATTTCCAAGTGTACGGAACGCCGGAGTCGCTTATCCTGGTACATTGTACATCGATAATGCCCTAGGCCTAAACCCGTCGTACACACGGGTCTTGTACGATCTGGAGTTACCGAGAAACCGTTGACCCATGTTTGGCAAAATTTTAGGGGGGGAAGGTGTCACCCGATCTTATTTGCTGAGCCCCACGATTGTGGGAAGCTCAGACTAGGACTTGAGATATCAGTCGGATATCAAATCTCTTTTCGGAGCACTAAGCTAAGCTACAAACGACTGTTCACGAGTCACTGCCCACGAAGTACGTGCCGGTACGATCAAATGCGCAAACTGCGGCGTCTTAACGTACGCTGGCGGGTCATGATGGTGGCATCAGCACTATTGCGCGTCGATTCATGCTATTGATTGCCACGTGGATATATTCGTACTACAATGTCCTATATAAGAATTTCCGCGACCCTGCTGCGGGAGAACATTCTACAGCAGCGCAAGAGCACTCCCCGTCCTTTTTGTTTCGGCCATCTCCTTGCCCAAGTATGTTCTTCGCTCCCAAGGACGCCTCCTCGGCGTTGCTCGTCGTCTTCGCAGCCACTACTGCCGTCTCTTCATCGCCTTTGCCTGCCGACGCCTCTGTCAGTCTGGATGTGAGCGCCGCTCTCAGCCCTGTTGTCGACTTGGGATATGCCAAGTTTGTTGGTTCTCAGAATACCTCCACCGGGTAGGTTCTCTGTTATATTCCTAGTCTGTCCATTTGTACTCCGCGTCCTTTCCCTCGAGACTCCTCCGCCCCACATCTCGACCATGTCTTCCATCTTGTTTTCTCCCAGTATTTGCTCCTGCCGCTATACGTCTTTGCTAATATCAACCGAAGCCTCACCACCTACACCGGCGTAAAGTATGCCGCACCTCCCGTGGGCAAGCTGCGGTGGAACCCTCCCTGCGCCATCGAAGAGTACATGCGCCAAAACGGCACGTACGGAGCCACCCTCGACGCAACAAAACCTGGGCTGAAATGCTTCTCGGGAAATCCTGGCTGGACCGCCGCGCTGGCTGATATCGGCGACACTGGCGTTCCCACATCCACCGTCGGCTACGGTGAAGATTGCCTCTGGCTGGACGTTACGGTGCCTAACAAGCCGCGTTCCACTGCGCTGCCTGTCGCCGTCTCCATCCACGGAGGTGGGTACGTCGGTGGAAGCAACAGCCCGGGCTATGCCACAGAGTTTATGAAGGACGCGGATGGAAGCTTGATTGTCATTCAGATTCAATATCGCCTTGGGGCGTATGGCTTTCTCGCAGGTCCTGAGATCAGCAAGGATGGCGGCACGCAGAATGCTGGTTTGCTGGATCAGAGGAGCGCTCTCGAGTGGGTGCAGAGAAATGTTGCTAAGTTTGGTGGTGATCCTAAAAAGGTCACTATCTGGGGAGGCAGTGCTGGTGGCGGCTCTGTGTTCGCCCAGATGTCGCTCTATGGTGGTCAGAAGACTGTGCCTTTTCGAGCTGGCATCGCCGGTGAGTTCTTCCAACCGCTTCTAGTAAAGTCCCTCGTTGCCTAGATGCCACGACTGTCCGCAGCTAGACACTTGCGATGGGCCTGCTGATCAGAGCCGAATACGTTCAGAATACCCCGGTGTCCTACCTATGCGCAGCAAGGATGTTACAGACGCGCAATACAGCGATCTCCTCTCTGCCGCAGGCTGCAAGAACATGGCATGTCTCAGGGCCTTACCAGAGATCAAGTTGTACAACGCGACGATGGACTCTTATGCCATCAGCTACAAGAAGGGTTTGTACGGCTATGGCGATTTCTGGTACACTCCTACGAAAGATGGCACGATCATCAAAGATTACTTCTCGCAGAGCTTTGCCAAGGGCGCGTTCACATCTGTACCGCTCATCACCACTCGTCAAACCTATGAAGGTAAGAAAAACATCAACTTATCCATCAATCAGAGGCTAATCATGCCAACTCACGCTAGGCCTCGGTTTCACCAACTTCTCCGTCAACACGGCTGCGGACGTCAAGTACAACCTGCAACAACTCTTCCGCACGACCGATTCGAAATTCATAGATCAAGTGCTGGCGACCTATCCAATCGCGCAATACACGTCATGGCTCACCGACCCGGCCTTTGCTATCTTCCAAATCATAGTCCCGTCCATAAAGACCAGCACATTCTTCTATCAGTCACTAGACATCTGGAGCAACTTTGCCATCATCTGCCAATCCTTCTATGGCGCTCAAGGGAATGCCAAGAAAGGAGGAGCCACATGGAAACTATACTTCGATGCTGGTGACAAGACCCATGGTTCCTCGGGACCGTTCATCGTAGGCTCCAACACTGCGTCTGGAAACGCGCCGCTCGCGATTGCGTTCAAGGATTATTTCCGCTCCTTCATCGTCAACCTCGATCCTAATATGGGCGTGTCGAACACACCTACTTCCGCTCGAAAGATTACTTGGCCTCAGTATACTTCCAGCAAGACTGTGCCGTATACGATCCTGCGCCTCAACGACACCCAATCTGCCGTCATCGCGGATCCAGCGACGAACAATAAGTGTGACGTGTTCTCTCAGAATATCGCTATTACAAAGGCACGGTGAGCTATGGGAGTAAATCGGTACGACATCCATCATGCGGGTTGTCTGCACTCGTTTCGTTCTTTTTGTTATTTTTTTTTAATTCTGCCATCCTCTCGCTATTTCAAAATTTTTACTATTGCCGGTCGCAGAATACATAGAACATCCTAAGCTGACGACCATTCTCTCTTAAACGTTCTCTTAGCAACCCAGGCCTTGTTGCCCTCACTCGGACACTCAAACATGCTAATCTCTATTGTAAATACTACGCTCGTTTTGAAGGAACTAATACTGTCGATATTCCATCGTATACGATATCAGATGCCTCTGAACAGATCCTCTTGAATCCATCGGTGATATTGTTGGTATCACTTGAGCAGCTTAAAAGTATGCTTCGATCCTGCCGCTTTGAGCGTCGGGTCCACCACCAGTATGCAGGTTCGAATGTGGCAAAAGTCGTGTGTTTCGACGATCGGATCAGGATGCAATTCCATTTCCTTTGAGAAGCCGGCGGAGGCTATGAAAAGCAAGCAGGGCAAGCTATCTAGGTCGGCCGGTGCCACACCTGCGGAAAGCAAAGATTCCTTCAATCAAGATTCATTACTTGACCGGGTGTTGAACAGTGAACAAGCTTATGGTCAGGCGAAGTTGCCGGACAGTACTCCTGATCGCAAAATACGGATGGAGTATTTATGCCATCATAATGCTATTCACGAACAGTGTCATCATTAGAATTTCTGCAGTTGCATTGGACAAGACACGAAGGGGTAGTGAGCCATCGTCGAGAACGGGCAAGGCCATACTGGGAAGCCATGTTAATTGTCCTCTCATGTATGTGCGCTGACCATCTAAGTCATAAAGTTCAATGAGAAAATTCTAATTGCCTAGATACACATATATATGAACTGAGGTCGTGGTTTCAGTTGGAGATCACTTTGACCTTGCGTTTCAAGATGGGACTTTGTCAGACGTCACCGTCTAAAAATGTGCCCACCACTCAGACCTAACATGCCTAGTACATATCCGCACACGAGAAGCTCGACGCCAGATTGACATCCCCCTTGCCATTGTAGCGCGGTCCCTTTGGAAACAGGCACAGGTTCCGCGTCATGTTCTTCCCAGATTGGGTCTGAGGCCCAGCGAACAGCGATTCCGGAGCCTTCCCCTTTTCAACCCAGTCGATCAGCTTCTGCATGGAGCCCGTGGGAGCAGGTCCGTCTGATAGATCGCAGTGCCCGGCTCCAGGGGCAATGAACAATCGGTAGAACTTGTTCACTTCCTGCGCTCCGCCCATGATGCTCTCGACCTGCCTGCGGTACGCGATTGTGCCCGCAGGCATGATCAAAGGGTCAGCAGTGCCATGCCATGAGAGCAGCTTGCCGCCTCGCTGCTTAAATGCGGTAAGGTCTGGGTTGTCCGTGCCGATGATGCCGCCGTACTCGGAATAGGAAGGGCCAAAGAGATCCGTGAAGCTCTCTAGCTTCTTGAGTGATTTGAGTTCAAAGTTGGCGTCTTTCTTGACGAAGAATTTGACCCAGTTCTCCGATAGGGCGAATGGAACTTGGATGGTGGTTCCGTTGAAGGGGATGGTGGGAGCGACGCCAAAGTAGTCGATGCCCCATGGGTAGCCGTGGTACATCTTTTGCCCACCTGGCGAGATAGGACCCTGCTGGATCTTGGCAACAAAGTCTGCTGTCTCACGTCGCAAGGTGATGTTGCCGCTGTTGTTGTCTCCAGGACAAGCGGTTTTGGCGCCTACAACACTGTATGGGTCGAACTTGCAGAGCTCTGGCTGGCTGATGATGCCATCCACAGCTCCATCGAGCTTATCACACGCAGCGATGGCGGCCTTTTTGAATTCCTGGAGCTCGCATCGGGATGGAGCAAACGAGTTGGAATACAGTAGGAATGGTCCCCAGGCTAAGGTAAGTATCAGCGAGGGGTTGTAGAGCGCCGGAGCATTCGCCATGATGCCGTCGTAGTCCTCTGGATACTTCTGCGCCAGCATGTGGCCCTGACGACCTCCTGTCGAACAGCCACACCAGTACGAGTATCTGGCCGGCTTGCCGTAGAAGCTCCTGGTAACGGCCTTGCCCACAATGGCCATGTCGTGCAGTGACAGCGAAGCAAACGTCGCAAGCCGATTGTAATCGACCTGTCCGTTCTTGAGAACTTCTGGAACTAGCCACTCGTCGGGCTGCTTGATATTGCCGCCATCCGTGACGGCAACAGCGTAGCCTCGTGCTGCTGGGCCAGCGAAGCTCTGAGAACCTGGGGCACCAGCTTGCCAGCCGCCTCCTCCAACCCCCATGAACCGGCCGCTCCAGTTCTTGAGAGGGAGGTAGACCCAAACTACGGTCTTGAGATCGCTTCCAGC
>Ga0181461_10002_pt2 | contig 20819 bp, 18 predicted proteins | sample InSIn4SAF170_2_FD_119064 | JGI IMG/M metagenome (GOLD analysis project Ga0181461, IMG submission 119064) | Clean room microbial communities from NASA Spacecraft Assembly Facility at Jet Propulsion Laboratory, Pasadena, California, USA -... ...
GGCACGCTGAACTATCTCAACCTTGCAGACACTCCTCAACAGCACACGCTGGGCCCTTCGGGCATAGAGTTGCTTCTTGAAGCTCAGAGGGTGGCAAGTTTGAATCCCGCGAACCTCGCCAGTGCCAATCGCTTCCGCTCGTACTCTGTCAATGCGAAGGAAAAGTATGCGGAAGAGGAAGACGATTACGACATGATGAACTATCCCGGCAACTACAGCGGTACTCTAACCCCTTCTGCGGATGGAAACAGCGCTGCCGCTGCATACGCAATTCACGAAGCTATCCGACAGCACAACCGTGAAGTTCAAGCTCTCACGGCTTTGGCCAGTCGCCCGCGTGCAAGAACGGCTGGCGTGTTGGACTCACCCTCTACCCGTCTTATGCGAGGCTACCTACCAACTCCATCTCGCTTGGACAGCAGCATGGCTGCATCCGATCTTCATGATGATCCGGAGCACACGCGTCTGTTGGAAGCCGTTCAAAACATGCAGCTGAACAGCAAGCCGCAACTCGATATATCTGGAGAGGAAGGAACGCTTGAAGGACCAACGCGGGCTCTTTGGTTGGGTAACATCCCGTCGTCGACCACCGTGTCCTCCTTGAACGTCATCTTCAGCAATTTCGGTACCATAGAATCGACACGCGTCCTTACACACAAAAACTGCGGGTTCGTCAACTTTGAGAGCATGGAAAGTGCAATTCGGGCCAAGTCTCAGTTGAACGGAAAGGAGATCTTTCCTGGTGCAGGACCAGTACGAATTGGTTACGCCAAGGTGCCTAGTGCAGCTGCAACCCCAGGGCACAATGGCATATTTCCATCACCCAGCCCAGATCCCGTATCGAAGGGATTGGTGGAGGGTGCGGCCACGGGAGGCGCCACTGGGCCATCGGCTGCTGGTGCTGTCAATGCTGCCCGCGCCGAAGGCACACCAGTTGCATTCACAACACCAGTCATAACGGAAATGAAAGACGATATCGCCCAAATCGTCCAGGAACTCGGCGCCAACGACGAAGAGATGGTCAGAATTATGGCAGCCGTTGAAAAAGCATTAGGCTTCGATCACTACGAATCAGAAGTCCCTCCTGTCCCTGAACCGAGCCACAACCGCGTCCACGATGCCCCACGACTCCGCGAGATCCGAAAACGCATCGACAACAACAACTGCTCCCAGGCCGAGATCGAAGAAGTGGCGCTCAGCATGTTGCCAGAAATCGCTGAACTAGCTTCGGACTATCTTGGCAACACGGTCGTGCAGAAGCTCTTCGAATTTTGTTCCGAGAATGTCAAGGAGGCTATGCTCGCAGAGATCGCACCCCATCTGGCGGAGATTGGTATCCATAAGAACGGCACGTGGGCTGCTCAAAAGATTATTGACGTTGCAAGGACGCCAGCCTTGGTAAACATGGTGGTTGATTCACTCCGACGGTACAGCATGGCGTTATTCTTGGATCAGTTTGGCAACTATGTCATGCAAGGTTGCCTTCGCTACCAAGCCCCGGCAAACAACTTTATATTCGACGTCATGCTCACTCGCCTATGGGACCTTGCCCAAGGACGCTTTGGAGCACGTGCAATGAGGGCTTGTTTGGAGAGCCACTTCGCAACAAAGGATCAGCAGCGCATGGTGGCTGCTGCTGTTGCACTACACAGCGTACAACTCGCGACGAACGCCAACGGCGCCCTGCTTCTCACTTGGTTCCTGGACACCGCCACCTTCCCACGGAGACGTTCGGTACTTGCACCTCGCCTCGTCCCTCATCTTGTGCACCTCTGCACTCACAAGGTTGCATACTTGACAGTTTTGAAGATCATCAACCAACGCAACGAGCCCGAGGCACGTGATATCATTCTCAAGGCACTGTTCTTCTCGCCAAACGACCAAGTCTTGGAGGACATCCTGAGCGATCAGGCCTGCGGTGCGACTTTGATCTTCAAAGTTCTCACCACTCCATTCTTCGATGAGGCGATCAGAGCAGATGTCGTGCAGAACGTGCGCAATGTCCTTGTTCGTATCAAGGCCCAGCCAAATCAAGGCTATAAACGCTTGATGGATGAGGTCAGCCTCCCAACACGTGGCACACGAGACAACCACGTTAGAGATGGACAGAGTCCCGCAAGGCCTGGTTCTAAACACAGTAACGCCAATGGCCACGCCCCTGGTCAAGCAGGCGATAACCGACACTACGCCAATATCCCACAAGGATTTGATAGCGGCATCAACCTCCAGCGGACGAGCAGCATGGACTCCAATGGTTTTGACCAGTTCGGTGTTCCTGGGTTCCCGCAGGGTCTGGCCGGCATGAACGCCCAGCAACTGCAATATACGCAAGCAATGCTCGCCGCCTCTGCCGGACGTGGACAATTTTACCCGCAGATGAATGGATTCTCTGCAGCCCCAGGCGTGGACAGCTTCCGTGCTCCTGGCCCTGGCGTCAACTCGTCCCCCATGATGCCACAGGCCAACTTTGCTACGCCCCCGGGTTTTGGCATGGGCGTTCCTGCAGGGATGTATCCGTACCAAATGCAGTACATGCCACCCCAGCAGCAAGTGGCCGGTGGACGTCGCGGACGAGTAAGAGATCCTTCCCGAGAACGGGGCAGTTCCCGCCACAGTCAGCACGACACTAATCAGTACCATCTACAGAGGTAGATCGATACCAGATATTGTCGACATCTCTCCTGACTCTCGGAGCGAAAGTGTCCACAGAGGCTTCAGAGCTCTCCGCTGTGCAAAACTTGAACCATTCCTCGTTCAGGGTAAACAAAGCACATACCACGCCATTTCTATGGTCATTCTATGTACATGTTCTTCTACGATTTCTCAATATGAGTTGGACTCCAAAAACTGGCGATTCTGGATTTCTTTTTTGTTACCCTCTTTTTTCCTACTTGTCCTTCTTCCTTCAATGTGTACTGTTAACTGGCGCGTGGTGATCCACACACCCCTGCATTCGTTTTCTCTTCCCTCTGCAGTCGATCATCATTTGGGGAAGGGAGTATTCGGGTACTGGCTGCTCGATTGCGTATGGACGATTGATGGACGAATGTACGGATCTGGGTGGTTGACTGGATTGGTGCTCAGGTCACTCTTGAGGAATATCGTGTTCCGCCTTGTGCATTATCAAGTATGAACACTGATGGTGTTTGAGGGGATTTATAGCGTAGCTAGTCAGGGATCCATAGAAAGAATGGCGGCAAGCCATCTTTCCTTACTTCACAAGGGAGACAAATCCTACACTTTTTTTTCCTTGAACAAGTGCTTTCCTATGAACTGAATGCGATGTGCTTGTTGCTGTGATACGTAAAGCCTGTATGTATTGCAAGGTGCGAAGTCCTTCCATAGCAGTGTTGCCATTGTGGAATGGCGAAGTGTCAAGTCCTGCCAGAGCGATGTCTTGCTAATCCTTGAATCGCAAGGTAGCGTAAAATCAGGTTGATAAGCCCTTTAGCAGAAAACTGCTGGGCTTCGCATCGGGGAAGATCGTTGACTGTCGGTATAAGTCGCAGGGCGCGAAGTCAGGTTGCTAGGGCTTAGGTGACAGCTATTTCATGGTTCAGAACGTCCTGCGAATGCCCTCCATCTCTTTGGGCGGGTGAGATGGTTGTCGTTATAAATAAGCAATATGACAGGATTCATGGATATCTAGCAGCAAATTCAGCTAATCCACCGTTTCCCGGTTTGCTGGGCTGCTGCTCGCGAGGTCGGGCTAGAAGTGAAGTGAAGTGATTGACTTTAGTGTGGGTGGGTGGGGTTGGCTTCAGCCTAGCGGTGTGTCTTTCAATAGACGGGTATCGATCACAATGGAACCTGAAAGATGGGCTGTTGACGTTTGGCGAAGTGAAAGTGAAAGTGAAAGTGAAAGCTGCCCGGCTGCAGGTCGGCACGGTCCAGGCGGCCGGTGTTGATAGGTACTTATAAACCAGAGGCCCTCGCGCACGTAGACCTTTCTCTCTTTTTTCTCCCTCACGCCTGCCTCTTTTTCCTTTGATGGCGTCAGCAACGACAAAGACCTGGGAGCTGACACAGCTCCCATACCAGGCCAGTGGCGGCATTGTTTACCAAGAGCCCTCATGTTTTTCTCTGAGTTTTTAAAGTTTTTCAAACTTTACGTCTGCTTCTACGATACAGAAGCAAGCAAGCGCGGTGACGGTAGCGGCAGAAATTTCAAGTGAGTAGAGTCAGTTGCAGTTGCGAGCTCTTCCACTCATCTCGTCATCAAGCTACGTTGCTTTCGCTTCAACCAACTGCCAGACCCTCTTCGATTTCCTTTCCACCAGCTTCCACCTGCAAGAGTGTTTCAAATTTCAAGTTTCCTGCAACACCAAGCTTTCCCATCCCAATCAGTAAGTTGTCTCATATCCACCTGCTGGCTGCCGCTTGCCAATGGCCCAAGCTAACCATGTCGGTGTCTCCAGCTCCTAAGACTTCACGTCTCACAAAGACCGAGCCTTTGCCTCCATTCAGATTCATCATCATGTCCAACAAGTCTCTCGCCATTCGTGCTCAATGCATCAAAGGTCTTGAGGAGATCTGCTACACTGACCTGAGGCTTGACGCAGCATTATCTACACAGCCCATGGTTGAAGTCACCGAAGGAGAGAAGATGATATCGCGTTTCGGAGACAATTTTGAGCCAGAAAAGGTGTCTGGTGGTCAATTCCTTGTGGTCTTTACTCCCAACGTCGCTCCTGAGAAGCGCACTGAAGGAAAGCCAATCTTGACAAGAGAAGAGAAGCACGCCGCCGCAGCAGTCATGGTCAAAGCCAAGGGCGATCGCAAACCCTTGTTGTGCCCATTGAGTTCACATGCGAGCTCCATTTGCGCAATCAACCCAATCACTCCCAGCTTGAGATCCGTTTTGTCTCGACATGGCAAGCATGATGTCGCGGGTTTTCTCCAGAGAGCTCGTAACGCCGCTTCTCTCTTTGTTGAACACAACAATCTCGGCCAATTCCTGGACACACTACATGGAGAAGTTCTTGGACGTCAGGGTTCATTCTGCTGAAACTTGATAGAGGGAAGATTCTGAAGTTGCATTATATATGGAGATTGAGTCACCTGCCTGTAGACATAGCCAGACGAAGTAGCAAACAATGCATACGTGTCTGTAACACAGTTACACTATCCCTCTCAGCTACCTGCACCCGTGAATCACTTTCCAACACATTCACCTTGGTCGGTCTGGATACTCCCAAGACCATCGACAAGTGTTACATCATCACACTCCCCCTCACGGAGAAGGATGCTCCCAAGTTGTTTGAGCGTCATTTTCCCCACGTCATCAAGGCCGACAGCCGAGAGTTGTGAGGCTGCATCAGAAGCTCCATGCCCGACGAGGTGGAGTTGATCGAGATCCAACTCCATGCGATCCCAGGTGTCAATCTCCACTCCTCTGCTCTCATGGTAGACGAGTTCGGTGGCCCGTACGCCGACATGTTCACCAAGATTCGGGATGCTGCAAGGGCCTCGCTAATAATTAGACTTCTTGTCCGCAGCAAGGGACATGCCACCTCTTGGTTCACCTCTCTTCGCAAGCGGTGGAAGCAACACCTTGCGAACCTCACTCCCCTCGAACAATGGTTCAAGTCAGGCACATCCCATCGGTACATCCAAGATGGTCAGACCACGCTCGATCCGGAGGAGCGATCAACAGACCACGAACTCGTTGCGGCAACCTTCCCGTCTGTACTCCCATGGGCTGTTGCACACGCCTACTCTAGAAACACGAACATGAAGAACAGTCGAAGGGCAAGAACATCATCCGAGCACAACTGCTTGTCTTTCCACACGACAATTCCATGGGCAAATACTCGATGCCTACCCGGTTCACCGGCATCCTCAGAAACGTCAAGTTCCACGAGTGCTATCGCTGGGAGGTTAAAGCCAACGACACATGCTACATTGGATTCAAGGAGAGCCTCGACCATTGGTGAGCCACCTTCTCGAGCAACATCTGCGAGCTCACCACCGGCGACTGGACTCTGACCTTCGCGAAGCCAAAGCCAAAGAAGGATGAACCGGCTGATACCGAAGCGGCCGACACAGACCCCAGTGAAGAGGCCGCCGAAGACAACCAGGTCGAACAGTTCGTCATCGACTCCCGTTACCGCTCCGGCGGTCGTGTCATGTTCTCCAACCTCACGAAGAAGTTCGCAGATATGAGAGCCTTGCTAGATACTCTCCGACCCTTTGACCTTACCGTTTATCTTGAGGTTCCGGGGACAAACTTCAAGAGGCGATTGACCACGGGTCGTCGACTGACTTCTTCCAACCAAGAGGACCGTTACGTCGACCAAGGTCATCTTCCAGTCAGCCATCCTCTGTTGCCGCGATTTTCTGGGTGCAACACGAACCAATCTGTTCGCGAAAATTGCCTGTCATCCATTGCTGCCTGCTCTCATAAGTCGCATCGGAGAATGCACCAACAGTGGACGGCAGGAAGCCACAGCACTTGCTCTAAACGTGCCATTCGAGCCCAATGTTACCCAACAGCCTCTCGGAACCGATAAGACATGTTTCCTCAGCTTGCTTGTTAGATTGTTGCTGCCGTGGTCCTCCTTCTGTGACTTCTCATCGTTGTCTTCTTGAATGCACCGCGAAAACTTTTTGAACTAGGGATGTTCCTTATTGCGAACTAAGAGGCATGGGTGAATGTATCACTGACTCAATCCATGGAGGGAGAAGAGTGATACCAGACAGCCGGGACAAGAGCAGAAAGCTGAGATTATCCGGCTCATCGTCTCATAACGCAACGACTATGTCTCCCCAGGAAGTCTTAACATTCGCCGGACACCCATTCTCGAGCAACCCAGTAGCACTAAAGAGAACCAGATGCAATTATCTAGTTAGCATTCGGCAACAATACATAGAGGGTTAAACAATAAATATATGTTATCTTCCTGCTTCAAGATTTAGTTTATAATATGACTTCCATTCAGACGATATTGAATAGTGCCAAGAACTTGATCTCCAACCTAAAATTGAAATCAAATCCCGATAACCATTCTCGTCCCGCAGGAGCAGCTTTTGCAGATGAACATGTGAACGTGAGTGTTTTGTTCCCGTTGGTATCTGAGCCGAGCTTCCATTGGCAATCAGGTAATTACCCAAATATCACACTACAGGAAATGAGATTGTCCACTGGGCGATGGGCCAGTGAGAAGCGCAGTCAGCTTAAGAACTACAACAAGAAATGCCTTCAGGTAATAACTTCCGACAGCTGCCAAGGCGAGGAATACACCATTGTGCTGCTCGATTTCTCCATCAGCAAAGGTGTGGGATTTCTTCGACACGATGACCGAGTTCTGGTCTCTTTCTCTCGTGCCATGGACGGCATGACGGTTCTATGCAGCTTCACCACGCTCAGGCAATCAGACGACGCCAAAAAGTTCTTCGACAAGTCAATCTTCAACATCCTGAAGAGCATGGCGCGATGGGGCTTGTGTGTCGACATCACTTTTGACTCCAACAGGGCTCCTGTCGTCGATAAATGGTTCATCGAGGACACAGAGTCAAGTCCTGAGACGGAATATTTGAAGAATGAAGTTAAGTGGAATTAGATTTCTTGGGTTCCTGCTGGTAACTGGAATGACGGAATCAGGAGGAGGACAGTGCTTCGATAAAATGGTAGTTCCGCTGATGGAGAGCCATGCTCTCATGGAACTTGGAAAGCTGCCGCCTTTACAGCAGTCCCATTGGCATTGTTATCTATCTGTTTTAATTATACTATTAGTATCAAACGTAGCTATTAAAGATGCTAAAATCTAAGATAGTTGTTATCTTTCAATTCTCTAATTGCTTTGCTTCTTAACACTTGATCAGAAGAAGGTTGCTAAAAAGCGAAAACCGACACGTCTTAATTGCTAATAGGAAATCAGATCCGGCAGCTTTTCGAGTTCCGCGAGAGCCATGGAAAACATGAATTGGGGTTGAAGAGAAGACCTGGGAAAATTTGAATCAGTGTTGAAAAGAGCACTTGAAACACTTTGATCGTTTATACCACTAGAAACTGCAACCGAAACAATGGGAATTTGTCCATCAAATTACGATGTGCTATTTGACGAGGTGTTGTGGCCTGTCTTGTGCGTCATGGATTTTCACTTGCCAACTTTAGTCGACTGTGACGCACAAGTTGCTTTACTTTTCTTTATAGTTCATCGCCTCACGATGTATAGCATGCTGGGTATTGGAACGATTGCATTATATTTACTATGAATTACTTGTTACGAGGACGCTTCCTGACCAGATCCTTAGCCCGTCTCGAACACTATGTCACGAGGCTTAGACCTCTCGCCCAATATCGTTTCATCGTGGATCGATAATGTCTATCTCGATGGTCAGCCGGTTCTAGAACAATTTCCTAAAGATATACTCACAGATGGACCGTTGCATTTGCTGTAAGTTCTCTTCCTTGTGGAGATGGCATATTTATGACTGAGCCTCAGCGTCTGGTGCAGCTTCACGAGCTTCGACCTCAACTGGAGCAGCCTCCTCTGCTTCACGGCGGTACGTCCCGTACGTCGCGTACTAACATTGTGAGTTTCGGGGATGCTTAAAGTTCGTGACGAATGTACAAAGCTCACCGAACTGGGGTAACTGCCGTACGATCCATACTAGCAGCTTGTTAGTGACTCGCGAGGTCCATCAGGCGTTGGTTAAGTTAAATACTTTTCCGTATCCCGTATAGGTGCCGTATCCGGATTCTGGGCTGGCCTCGCGCTTAACCTCGACAGGAGCAGCGAGGACAGAGGCAGAAGCGATGAGGCTGAAGAGGAGAGTCCTGGCCAACATGATGATAGGTATAGCAAGATTGTTCGATGAGGAAGGGTGAAAAGAGGTGGGACGATTGTGGAGAGCCTGGGAATGGACTGATACTGAGCGTTTATTCTCGCGGGGAGGGAGGATACAAATACTTCTCCAGAGACACTGGCATAGCTCCTTGTGGAATTCGCCAGTCATGGAGACGGAGATAAACGAGGACAGCTCACGGACGATTCAAGTTCCGCCCTCTCGACGGTGAGCATGCAAATCGGTCTGCACATCACTTCCACCGCAGCTGCAATCGATGAAGCTGTCCGACCAGTCGCCATCTTGGGTGGCGCACGGATGAGGCGGAAAGCGGCATGGTGCGAGGTTGGAGGAGCTGGTAGACGAAGCTGTATGTACCAAGTCATGGGGCCGAGGATAACGGGAGCTGCTTCACCAGTCAGCCAAGGACGGGAGGGGAAGCAGGACGGTTGAGCGGAGGATACATCGGACCGCATGTATGTAGGACCCAAAACGAGGTGAAGCGATCTTCTGTCGCCATCTGAGCCTCGAATTAGGACAAGATGGCTGGGCGGACGTTCGTCAGACGCTGCATGAGGCTAGCAGCACAGCTGAAAATAACGACGTGGCATGCACCACTTGACAGCCCGGTCGCACACAAACGTCGTGGAGATGCAGAGAGGGGAGCGTCGCACTGCGCGTCCGGCGGTGTCGTGGTGTTGCAGTGTGCCAGCGCCGCATGCAAGGACGTGAATTGGAAGTGAAAGTGAAAGTCCCCACTCGAGGCAGGAGCTCCCAGAGCTTCTTTCCGCATTGGGGCGACTACCCAACCGCTGTCGTCCGGTGACTTCGTCCTTCGTCCACCCGCGCTGCTCAACCTTGCCCATGCAACCCACGACGATCCGACGCCGAATTGATTTTGTCAACAAGCAATCTACCTTCACGCTTCGCCTTGCCTCATGCATCCCCGCGCTGGACGATGCCCTGTGGGAAATCGATAAGCATCAATAATCTTGCACCATCGGGCGCTCCTCCTCGACGCACCCGCCGTGGAACAACGTCAACCGCAATCCTACAAACCATCTCGGATCTATTCGGACTGTCTTCCCACAATACGTTCTACGAGCTAAGGTGTGCATCGTTGCACTCTTCAGGCTCGCTCAGATAAACGGTCAATACAAGCATTGCATCGCTGATGGTGCCCCACTCCTGCCACGCGAAGAAGCATGGTAGGAGCCAAAGGTTCAGCTGAAGCCTCCTCAGTTGTCACCACCTTGTCCTTCGATCGCCAAAGCCAACATTAGGCCAAAAGGCTATCCCAGCCACCTGGGACGGAACGCCTTCAAGCCTACCAGAAAAAGAGAAAAGAGACGGGACCTCGGAGCCAAGCAGATAGTATCCACTTTTGATCTGCTGCTTGAGTGCAGGGTGCTCCGCTTACACACGCTCTTGCGGAAAAAAGGCTGCCGGATCTCATCTGCGACCAGCTATCAAAGAAATCAGTTTATCGTGTCTTGATAACCATCTGAAGAGAAGCCAGGTAGTAAAGCTATTTGAGTATTGGGAGATTTTTTGAACCTTTGATTCTGGTCTCTTAAAAAGATTTATTGGTAAGATAATAGAGACCGACTACGTAGAGGCCGAATCCCAGCAGATTTTCGAGTTCCTACAGAGACGACACGGTCCGATTCTGCAAGCCAAGCGAGTAAGCATGCGGGGTTTTAATCTCAGCCTTGCCAACTTGCGTCGTTCCATGGACAGCCTAGCGATTGTTTGCCCATGAGGCTTGCATGGAACCTCTGGACCAGTGTCGCTCGCCTGAGCTAAAACCGGTCGTACCAATTTCAGCTGAACACCCTTCGACTCAATCTCGTCATCCTCTGTCAGGCACTGCATAATTCATTGGCTTGTCTTGTCAACATGCATTAGGTCCATTTCCCTAGTTCAGCGAGCTCGCCATCCTCGGCCAAGCATGCTTCCGTGTACAGATATTGCCATGCAGGCAGGCGCAAGAGGCGGTGGTCGGGGGGGAGGCACGTTGCAAGCTTTCCTCCGTATCGGTGTGGAACTGTGTAACCCGAGCCATGGTGCTTGACTGCTGCGACTGTGCCCGAGCTTGGGACAGGTCTGTTTGCGGAAACGAAAGATCAGGCTCCACGAGTTTTACAACTATCTCTCCGCTCTCTCCCGCAACTGCTATCTCTTGTAGCTCTCCGCACCTTTGAGCTTGAAGAACTTCCCCTCAAACAATTGGATTTGAATCAACCTTGTTGTAGCTCGAGCACGACTTCTCGTTGAATTTTCAGTATACTGCATCTCATAAGATGAAGAAGGAAGACATGCAGCAGTACTCAAAGTTGTCGGAAGAGTCTGGCTTGGACGACTCTGAACCTTTTCTGCCAAACTCGGGACGGTCATCACCAGCTCCGCAGCGACGAAGATCGACTTTGACTTTAATCATACAAGCAGTCGCTGTGTTCCTGTCTCTACTAGTGTCTGCACTGCTTGGCGCCTATATTTCATATCGATGGATGCTCTATGACGATTCTCACGTTGTGCGTAAAACATCACGATATTGTACGTATTTTGTTCTAAAGTTCGTTGAAAATTTGACTAACCAAATGTGAAGCACACATTCCAAATGAAGTGGAGATTCACTATAAACTCCAAGCCTTCAACGGATCTCTTACGAAGCCCAATATTTACCGCGGTCCGGCTGGCCCAGAAGTCGATGCAGCATGGGAGGCTTTGGGGGTTGATTGTAGGCCAAGCGATATCTTTATTGTGATCTTCAGTTACTTACATCTTTCAAAGATAGGAGTATCATGATTCCCGAGAGCGAAGCGAAGAAGTCTGGGTTGTCACACGACATGGTCAAGATTAATCCGAAGTATGGCGGAGGTTATCCTGCCCAGGTCGAAGGGTTTCATCATTTGCATTGTCTGGTATACACACGCTCACTTTTCATCCTTTGAACCAATTGGTGTTGCTAACAAGAGGAAAGAACATGCTTCGACAAGGCCTATACTACAACTATGAGCATTATCACAAGCTCGGAAAGGGAGCTTTCAAGAACGACGATCACATTCTCCAACTTCATATCAGTGAGTCTTGTACAGATCTGTTGTGGTGGCTTTATTGCTGACCACCTCCCTTTTCCAGCGCATTGCCTCGATATCCTCCGCCAACAACTTATGTGTACGGTCGACACCTCAATCTTCGGCCAAGTCTGGGTCAACCCTGAACGGCCCTTCCCGTACGTCGACTTCAATGCAAAAGATCACGTGTGCAAGAATTTTGAAGATATCCGCGGATGGGTGGAGGTCCACCAGATAGCAGAGAACGTATCGACGGACTTCCTAAACCCACCCGAGGAGGATGGCTATATTTATCCTACTTTACCTTGATAATAAGCTTTCGTATCACTCATTTATGAGCATAAATGGTCTATTGAGGAGCCCTGTAAGAGTATCAAAATAGACGAGTTCAACCAGACGAAAGTGTCGTGCCGAAACGCTCAGGCTAAGCAGTCTTCAATCGGATTCACATGATTGAAGAACTTCTGTTCCAAGGGACTGCATGTGGAAGCTGACACGAGAATTCACAAGGTAGGTCTGTTTTGCTCTTTCCCTAGACATCCCTCAAATAAGGATGAGGTTGGGATCAACATTGCTTCTTACTCTCTGCATGGACGTACGGCGATAGACCGCTATGAATCAAGTACAGACTCCTTCGCGCTTATATTGGAATGTACAAAATCGAAAGGTAGACTCGCTAACATAGGAAAAGTTCATAATCATTTCTGAGCACCTAATCATGAGTAGACACGAAGCTCTAGCTAAACTTTCTTCCGCTGCCAATGATCTTCCTCAGCACCGACATTTCGGCGTCCTGCCTCATCGCCTTCTCCTTAAACTCGTCTCGCTGCTTGGTCATGTCTGCGAGGGCCTTCTCCAGTTCATCGATCCTGTCAAGACGCTTCTGGCGATACTTGCGAGCGGCGATGTTGTTTCTTCGTCGCTTCTCAAGGAGCTCGACACGCGAGGGAATGGCGTCTTGGGTTCCATGCTTTTGGCGCGGAGGCGAGTGGTCCGGAGAGTGCTTGAAGGCTGGAGGAGACAAGGAGGAGTCCGTGTTGTGGTTTGACAGAGACTTATAGACGAGGTCGGGAGAGGTCGAGGAGTGAGTGCTGAGGTTCAATGAAGCGGGTTCATTGTAAATCGAAGATTGAGCATTCAAGAGGTAGTCGATGCTTGATGGATTCAGCATGTCGTGGTTGGATGTGAAGTCGGTGTGCGTCGGCATGACCGAAGCAGCAAGTTCGTCGAAACCAGCCCCCAAGTCAAGAAAGTCTGATGGATTCAAGAGATTGGGAGCAGGAGCCGTAGATGTGATATTCGAGAGAAGTGGATCGATAGTGGTAATTGCGTCTATCGCCAAGCTCGCAGAAGACGATGTCGGTTCGGAGTTGTCTTCTGGCAGAGCGTCGTTGATAAAGTCATCAAAGGTGTAGTCGTAATTGTGGTGATCAGTTGTTCCAGTTTCCAGTAGCAGGTAGTCCGACGAAGAGGGCGAGTGTCCAGGGTGGGTCAGTAAGAACTGGGAGTCTCCTGGCGGATAGTGGCATTCTGAGGTGTCGTGGGGCGGTCGGTACACTTGTCAACGGCCCCTACTTCGAGGCCGGCTTTAAAGTATTCGAGAAGAGAAGGGTGACTGAATCCCTTGGGCAGCTGAGGCGCTGGGGCAAGAATGATGCGAAATGAGTGCCTGAGCGGTGTCTTTATATCACGGATGCATCGCCAGGATTCCGTGGATGAGTTCACGATGAGTCGAAATGATTGTCGGCGCCAAGTGGGCCCGCTCCGACCAATTGATGCTCCCTCCTGCCTGCGCCCACTTCCGTCGTTCCCCACACCCCCACGACGCGCTCTCACGAACGTCCGTCCCTCGAAGTGACGGCAGGATGCTCCCCAGCTCGTCGTCTGAAGAGCCAGTTTTACATTTGCTAACATATCCCAGCGCTTACTGTCCCTCCAGGATCGAATGTGTCTTCAGTGCTCGTTGTACCTGCTCTATCCCGAGGCCAAACGCGACAGCACTTGGGTAACCTCTGCGCCGCTGCTCAGCCGCAAGCCACGGCCAATCGCCTGCCTCTTTGGTATTCCCTAAAAAATAATGAGAAGCCCCTGGCTGTTGACAATGACCTCCTCAACACCTTCCAAGCCGGCAGTTCTTCCTGCCCGTCCAACGTCGCTTCAATGTCCTCCGCGGTAGACATCATCACCTATGTCGGTATCCCTCTCGCCGTCCTCGGCGTTCTTCCGACCCTCTATACGTGCCTGAAGTCCCTCTTCACCCTGCGCAGCATTCGGCGGATGCTCGACGAGAACGGCGTCTCCGCAATCACGCGAAGCTCTCTCCTCTCCGGAATCATAGAGATTGAGATTCCCAGGAAAAGCATTATTCCCCTCGATCGCTTCGATCCCCCATATTTCGAGCTCTCCTACACACCGTCCCATCTGAGGGGTGGGACATGGACAATCTTCAACTGGAAAGAGATGGTTATTGGCGTGAAGGCGTACAGGCTGCAATATCATGATGAACTCATTCAACCGCAGGCCGAGGTCGAGTTCGAGCAGCTCATAGCATTTTTGCTGGATCGAGGCGCAGTGCCAAGTGTAGCTGGCTTCAAGGACTTACGAAGTTCAGGCTTGTGGACACCGGCAGGCACGAAGCTACTGCTGTCCCCGATCACGTCGGATGCAGCGCTCATTGTGTCACCGCCGGATGACTCTGATGGTATACTGTCGCTTGCTGTGAACTGGCAGCCAGAGTGGGACAAGAGAAACTGCGATTCGTTGCCGCCATACTGGATGCGAGTAGTGTCTTGCGTGAGCACATCGACTATCAAGAACGCACTGAAAGGCGAAAAACTTGAAGAAATAAAGGAAGACGAAAAGGAGTTGGAGTTGGAGAAGATACCAACGATCCTGCATGACATTGCTTCAGCAATTCGGATACGGATCGGCTCGGCAGGTCTCGACGAAGCATACAACGAAGACGAACCCAAAACGCGAATGTTGGTACCGCATGTCATGCCTCGCTCGCATGACAATCATTGCGCCACATGGTTCGCTAGTGCCTGCACAGCGCTTGGTGCACCCAAAGGCGGTTTGTGGAGCTTCGTAATCCCTGACGATGTCAAGCTTCTTGTTCGCCGCGATGTGATACCATGCGGTGTGATGGTGCTTCTCGAAATCATGACAGACGAACAGGTGCCTACGTGGCGGACTGAATATGACACTCGACAGGAAGAACTCGAAAAGCAGATCAAGTTGCAGGAACGCACTAGGTCTATGATGATGGAAGGGCGCTTACCTCCAGACCAGAGAAGCGCGGCCATCAGGGCTAGGATGGACAGGGAGCACCAAGAATTCCACAACGAGCACCGACGAAAGACGCTACTCTATGAGCAGAGGAAAGAACAGAGCCTCACAGAAGCCACCACCTCCCAAAGGCTTGGTTTCCCCGTCGTCGCAGAAGCCAGCCGCAAATGGCTTGTCGCGCAGGAGATTGTTTCCGATAAAATGACGGCCACAGAAATTGTAGAGCAGCTTTTGTTCTGCATGATTGAAGACGCCGGTATTGCCACCCGGATGAGTGACATGCTCAACCGATGGCGACACTGGGCAGAGAGTGGCGGCGTCCCAAGAAACCAGGTATCCGAGCTGCAGGCACAGGTTACACTCTTCGCCTTTTCCACTTTGATACTCGCGTCCATTAAAGAAGCGGCCAACGATTCTGCCGTCAACGTGGTGTCTGATATGCAAGAATGCATACGGATGTGGAGAAAAGTTCGTCTGGGTTGATGCTCGTGGAGCAACATGCATTACAGTACTAGCCTTCGGTTCGGGCTCAAGCACGTCGAAAGAGTGGATTCGATGAAGGAGGGTTCCCTAATCCCACGAATCCAGCTTCCACAGTACGTTAGAGGACGGAGGGGCTTCAATCTGAGTCAATTGTAGCTTAACTCCTCGATGCCGCAGCGGATGCAATCACATATCAGCTCCACAAGACGTTTAAGTGAACACAACCACGAATATATTAATTAGAGACACTTCACAATGGTACCTTGGAATAAGAGTGGTGGAGGAAGCGCCACCCGATCGCGAGTGCTGTTCTGAGGAAAGTGGGCGTCGACGCTCGGGTCGTGTCTGGACTCAGCCTTTGGCGATGCACAGGAGGCGATATTGTTGGCTCTGCAAATCCACCCAGCCTTATTATCTACCACTTCAACCTTGCCAGCTATCTCCGTCCACTTAAACTTGGCTGAGCCTTCCAATTTTGTATGCCCGTTGGACGGTCTCCGGCCTTTACTTCGTGTTTGCATTGTCTTGCCATCCTATGGGTGTTTAAATTCCTGCATTTCATGCGAAGATGTTAGCATAGACTTTGACATCGCGTTTTTTAACAAAGGATTGCATGGTAAAGGACGTCAGCCGATGTCGACATGGGGTTTCCTTTTTTTAAGGAATCAACAGGATTTGTTCTGTGTCTAATTATACTCGTCATAGTCTCAACAGGTTTATAGTCTCGAGATTATATGGGTGATCTGGAGCATGGAACTGCGGGTTGGAAAGCTCACTTACTCGATGCCAGGCGTGATTTTATCTTGGTATTTTATCATTGCTAGTGAGAAGAGGTGAGTGTTGGTTGAGGAAGGTAGAGCATATGGGCATTTATACATGTTTTCCAGGTTGGAGGTGTAGGAATATCTTGATGCTAAACATGTCACTTCTACACGGCATCCTTTGTTCCGTTCGCTCATCCATCATTGAGGAGAATGCGATAAAACCGCTCATGAGCTGCAGGTATCCTTATTGACATGATATTCACTATGGTGTCATTCTCTCTTTTAATATCTCAGACCAGAAGAGGCAAGCTCCCATGCAATCGATCACTCCCAGAACCGCGGTGTCTCATCCTATATGAATCATCGTGATGCTTTCCGGCACGTCGTACAACCACAACAGCTCACCACCGTAACCAACAACCCGCATTATAATTACCGATATCCATTCGTTCCGAGATGGTTAACAAATTGTTTCTCACCTCTGATCATGACATAGTAGCTGCTAACTGTTTTGCTTGGCGTTTGGTGCTCTTTGGGGCAACCATGATGATTCATGTTGAAATCATATTTACAACGCCAGTTCCAATTCGAGCCGACCATCTTGTCGTCTTCGAGAGGGATTTTTCGACCATTGTGATCCAGAATGAAATCATTTTTCTGGTAACTAGGTAGGCAGAGAAGACCCGCTTGCTGTGATGTTGCTCCACAACAGGCAGTCTCGAGGGATTCAATGGGAAACTAACCTAGAAAAGCTCGCTGGCAAGAGGAATTTTTCGAACCATGGACCACTACCAAGATTGAAGAATCCAGAAATCATCGAAGCAGATACTGCTGCAACTAGGTTAAACTTTGGAAAATCTCATTGCTCAAGTAATATTCTTCATAATTGGAGTATACAAACACAACATGGACATATAATACAACTAGATAGTTACAGGATAACTTGCCTCGTCTATCTGAATCGTTCGTAAACTTCCTCCTCCTTCATCCGCTCTTCGACGCGCTTGGCAACCTCGTCCCCCCATACCTCCTGCACGCTCTTCCCACCTCTCAGCACCTCCTTCTCGTGCCTCGCCGCTTCTTCCTTGGTCATGCACACTAGATGACGCAGCTTCAGCGGTGAAACTTTCTGTCCTTCGATGCTGGTGTCCACAAAATCTGCTGGTGGTTGTAACCATCTGACCAACGCAAGCCTGTTGAACAGGCCGCTGATCACACTCTTGCCATTGTACACTTCTTCAACGAGGTAGCCTACGTCGTCCACCGAGACAGGGATGCGCAGACCAACTGGGTTGCCGCCGCCAGACTTTGCTATGCGCTCCTCGCAGCCCTGGAGAGCGCCTAGGATGCCATCGTACATCTTGTCGCGCGTCTTGGCAGGTAGGTATTCGTGGGGATAGCTGGTGATTTCCAGGATGACGTGGTTCGCGACGGCGAGGCCGAAGATTGCGGGCATGGTGCCTAGGACGGGCAGGATACGGACGCGAAATTCGGGTAGGACGCCCAGCTCGCCGACGCTTCCTTTGTTGAATTCTTCGTCGGCGAGAGGCAAGAGCTGGGCTTTTCCGGGGCCGGTCTTTTCCGTAGAATAAACGACGGGGATGCCGGTCTTGACGCCTAGAGCTCGGAGCCTGCGTCGTGTCGCTTTCGATAGAGGATCGTCGGTGCTCATGGAAATGTCTCCGATGAGGACTCTAGTAGGGTCAGACTTGCATCCAGCCCCCATGGCCGAGACCACTTTGATGTCGTTCTTGTAGCAGTAATGCAGGAGCGCGACTTTACTGTCGATGTTGTCGATGGCGTCGATGATGAAGTCTGGCTTCTGTCCGTCGTGCGGCCCAAGCTGGCGCTCTGCCACAGACTCGCTGAAGAGTTCGTTGCGGCAGTCGAAACGCGTCCAGGGCACGATTTGCTCCAGTCTTCTGCGGATGCAGTGCACCTTTGGCGTACCGACGTCGGCGAGGGTGGCGACTGCGTGGCGGTTGAGCGAGGAGAGAGTGACCTGGTCGAAATCGATGAGACGGATTTTGGCTACGCCTGAACGCGCGAGGGCAGCGACGCAGTGTGATCCTACGCCACCGCAGCCGACCACGATGATGAATGCCGAGCGAAGTTTTTGTAGTCCATCATCTGTGAGAAAGACGCGGTTTCGCGCGAGTTGTTCCAATATTAAATCTGGGGATGTTAGCCACGCGCCCGTATAAATATATATCATGACCTATTCACCTTCGTCGTAGTCGCCCAACCTCGCTCTATTCGCCAGAGCGACTCCTCTCTCATCCTCCTTACTCAAAGCAGTGGAAGTGGCAGCGGCACCAAACTCGGTCAACTTTCCACATGGTCAGCACTGCTGATGTCGTCTAGAATGAAGAAAGGGAAACCCACCCGAGTCGCCACGTGCTCTTGACTGACATCAGGTATCGATGCCTTCACCTTCTCTATATTCTGTATCCGTCTCAGCTTTTGATAGCTTATGACCGCCGACACCGCGACGGCGCCAGACACGGCTGCCGTCAGGACCAGCTGCGCTCGGTGCGAGCTGGTCAAGCTGGAGAGCCACGCCGGCATTTTTTGCGTTTTGAGCGCTCCGATCAACCTCTGATGATGCGATTCCTATCTTACGCACTGGGAGACATGTCCGTCAATGCAAAACCGCGTCTATCTATGCTTCCGATGGTGATAGCGTGAGGCAAAAGATTTTGATACTCGACGATGACATCTTTCAAGGCTGGGTCGGAAGTTGGAGCTTTTGCGACGCTTTGCCCCTTCCGGAGCGTGTCACGCGTATATCTCTGTCCGGAAGTGAGCGATTCCATCACGCTAGTGAATCGTCCTTCAACCTTCAACGCGGAGCTCCTCGCAAGCCACAACCTCCCTCCCACCTTCTTCACCTGAAAGCACACGCGAGCATGGAGTACGTCGTTGCGCCTCTCACTCTGTCTTCCCAGAAATTACACAAGCTAACCTCTGACGCAGCCAGGGAAAACAAGAAGAACCGCTAGTGAAGATACAAGAGAGCTTCGAGCCCTATACCACCCGCCGCCCCGTCCCACCGAACGCCTCGCGCGAGGTCCGACGCGCGACACAATCTACCCCCAAAGGTATTTTGGGCCATGATAACCACCAGAACAGAGATCTGAAGCTTGGTTCTTTTGTCTATTTCCCCCGTCCCATGCCCTCGCGGTTCGGCCTGTTTTCCACGAAGTTGGTTAAAGCCTCACGCGAAAGGAGATATGGGGAAAGAAAAGCCCTGCACTGGTATTCGTGACTGTGGCTACATGAGACGGTCATAGCCCCTTGTGGTTACGCTGCGTGCTTCCAACGCTCTTCGTTTGCTTTGCGGCGACTTTTCTTCTCTCATGTTCAAACTTTGAACTGGGAGAAATAACTGTCTGCCCGCGCGATGACCGATAATCCATACCACGGCTCGAGCGTCGCATTCCGGCATGTCAACCGGACGGACACGCTGAGAGTTCCCAAAATCAAAAAAGATTATTTAGTTTTCAATCGGAGCGCGTAGTCAAGGAAATGAGGGTTTTTTGGGGGGGCATAAACGCGCGCGACTGGCGGCTTTTGTCATATCGGTAGCCCTGCCTGCCGTTGATGCTGTGGTTTTTTTTCCATACCTCCTGCGGAGGCAACAACATCCTCCTCGCCCGGTGATGAGGTCCGCTCTGTTGGCGGGCCTAGACAAACATGTCAAAAGCCAAAGTTGTTAGGCAGCCGGTTTCTCGTGCTACTTCACCTCCTCTCTCCTTCGGGACTGGGGGGGTTTGGAGGGACGGAACATGGTTGTCGTTGAGAACTTAAGAGAGCTGATCTGAGGGCTACTTTAACTTTCACTCTGAAAGTAGAGGGGAGTATGTTCATTGCTGCAATCGAGGTAAGTCGGTGAGATGGTAATGCCATATTCCAATGAGCGTCATCTGGCGACTCCGACCTCACCATGTGTCACCGTGCATCAAACCTCCCCGTTTCCGAACATGTGAATGCAATAGCGTCAGACATGATATTTAGTAGATAGTTCTCCCTGTACAAGTACTACAACTACACACAAGACCTCCCCTTTCTCGCTCTCACATTCACGGACTCGAGGAGAAACCGTGCTTCGCTGGCATGCTGTCGTGACGCTATCCGTACCATCAAAAAGGAAAAAGGTCGCGTTGGACAAAATGGACAAGAACCGGGACATCGTCTACAGAGGTATCGACACTCTCCGGTGAAATTTTGATATCTTCTCCCCCACCACTTCTACTTCGAGCTCAAAACCGCGAGTTTCGCTTGGACGCCCTGTAAGCGGTGAAGCCAACGTATCCACCAGTGACAACCAGTCCGAAGATGATGAACTTGAGGAAGAACCACGTCCAGCTACCGCTCTCCTTATCCTTCTTGCCCTTGTTGATAACAGTGTTGCCGG
>Ga0181461_10010_pt1 | contig 15831 bp, 13 predicted proteins | sample InSIn4SAF170_2_FD_119064 | JGI IMG/M metagenome (GOLD analysis project Ga0181461, IMG submission 119064) | Clean room microbial communities from NASA Spacecraft Assembly Facility at Jet Propulsion Laboratory, Pasadena, California, USA -... ...
AGAAGTCAACTTCGAAAGGGATATAATGCGATTATCATATGGTATCATCGCTCCAAATTATATATTTTAAAACCTATATTCAGTTATATCAGCATCCGATCTTATTTCCGGTAGAGAAAGTGTAGCTTACCGTATCTCGTAATTCCCTGCTCGGGTCATGTACCTAACCCATTTCACGCTGCTATAGTTGCTCTTCTCGAATACCTTCAGATACCGCACGAGTAGACCGGAACTCGTAAACATGAGCAGAGAGAAGTTCAGACTTAAAGGTGGCCGACTCCAGGCCTTTTGGTTAGTCATACTCGTGAGAGATGCCTCAGCACTAAGAACAAATTCGCTTTGACCGGTAAATCGGGGAATCTTCCAAACAATGTTGTTGTGTTCTGGCTCGTATTTGGCCTTGCCCTGACTCGTACGTTCGGTTATTCGTGCAGTGTTGAGCGGCGTGGGGATGCGCACAACCACGTTGGTTGCGAACAGCTTTGACGAATAATTGGCTCGGATCGCGATGCTGATATAACTGAATATAGGTTTTAAAATATATAATTTGGAGCGATGATACCATATGATAATCGCATTATATCCCTTTCGAAGTTGACTTCTGGCATTTCTATACGATTAGGAGTGTCCAAGTTGCTTTTCTTTTATCCTCAAGCAGCCTTTTGCCTCCTCCCTGCTCCGTTTTCCCATCCCATTGCCTCTCTCAGCCTATCCTCCTTCTCCAATATCCTCAGGGGCAAGTCTTTCCCAATACCGAAAAGCACAAACAAGGCCCACTTCCATCGGAACGGATTGATTGTAATGATGAACAAGTACCAGTAGATCAACTCTGAGTATGTGAAGAAGTCAAACGCTTTAGTCGGTGCGAACTGCTTCAAGAAGCTAGTCATGTCAATCCATTTCTTCATCCAGTAGGAACGCGGCGTCGTCAACGGATCTACTAAAAACACCAGAAGAAGTCGGGTGTAAATGCCGATGTGGTAGTTGCCGACCGTTCCAATCGCGTTGACGTAAGTGCAGTTGTTACAGCAGACGCTAGGATAATCGGGTGGGAACACTTGCAGATACCAATTGGGTGGTGAGTAAGGCTGCGCGAAAACCTCGTCGGGCAAGAAGCTCAAAGACGGTCGCTCGTAGCCGGTAGCCATGATGATGATATCGCCGTCCACGTTCGTCTCGTGTCCGATACCGCCCTTGGGCACGCCTCGGGCTCGCTGGTTATATCGTATCCCGTTGCGTTGCACCGATTTGATGTCTCCGCGTAGCCAGGATGCCTTCCCCGCTCGGATTTGCTCTAAGATTTCGGAATTGACCATGGGAGTTTCGGTAAACAAGCCGCGGTTGGTCGGTGCGATGTCTCGAAGGTCACGGTAGAAGAAAATGCGGAGGAAAGTCTCGGGGATGAAGGAGAAGAGCGTTTCTTGGCCAAAGACGTTGAACGCGAGCAGCATGTCAATGAAGGCGTTCCGAGGAATGATCTGTATAGCTTGGTTAGACACTTCCTTTCCCCGTTTAAGATGCTCTTTGACATACCCATTTGTCTGATCGCGACAGAACTTTGATCTCAGCAGCACCGGTATCCACCGCCCACTCGAGAGCCTCGACTGCGCTTGCTCCTCCACCAATGATGATGACCTTCTTGCCTTTGGCATCTTTCCCATCCAGCTTCGATGAATGAAAGACCTCGCCTTCGAACTCATCCTGGTTGGGCAGAGAAGGCATTTTTGGATCTCCACAAGTACCAATAGCTGCGATGATACCGTCGAACTGTCCAAACGCCTCATCGTCCTCGTTGATGATCCACTTCTTCTCGTCGTTCTGCCTCACAGACGTAACTCTCGTGTGAAACTTGGTCTTCTTATCCAATCCAAACTGTTTCCAAAGCTGTCGAATCTGCTCGACAATCTGATCTTGCTTCGGATAGCCGCCTTTCCACTGGACCGACGGATGGAAGCGATACATCAAGCTGTGAATCTGCAGGCCGGAAGTGGCGTTGACTTTGCTCCAGATGCCCCCGACGTGCTCCGGTCCGTCCGCTTCGAAAATCGTAACGTCGAAGCCGTGTCCAACGCAGTGAGCTGCGGCAGATACACCGGTCAGACCGGCACCGATGATGGCGATGCGGGGGCTTCGTAGCTTCTCATGGGGAGCGGGAGGCACAGGAGCAAATAGCTTCATGAGAACCCATTGGATTATTTGGTAGACCCAAAGGATGGGATTGCGTGTTTTGAGTCCCATGATGAGTCGAATTTTCTTAGCTAAATGTGTTTCCAGGAATAACTGCTTGAATTGGGTTATTATCATAATTCCAAAGAGAAAGTCCAACAAAGATGTGAGAAATACTTAAGCTTCTATGAATATTTAAAAAAGGTCCTTCCGAACGAGGGTACATTCGAAGAGAAATGGAAGAAATCGTGAATTGGCATTTTAAGCTTCGAGGGTGGCTTGGAGAGGGTGAATTGGCTTTCACATGCTCGCGCGTCTGACATGTGACTGAAAATGACGTCTGCAAAGTGGACCGGCCAGGGACCAATACAAGCCCTGGAAAACTCCCGACAACGCTGCTCTGCTTGCGTTTCAAGGCTTCCTCGAACTTCAGAGACGTCGTCGCTTGCTCCGGGTGCTACCTTGCGGAAGAACACGGCAGGCTATGGGCGTATTGGTCGGCTTCCCGTATCAAAAGACACGTACTACGGAAGTCTTGCACGGCATCCGCACAACAACTACTTTGCGCAGCTTTAGTTGCAGGTTCAATACATAGTCCCATTGTTTTTGAAAGACAAGGGATCCTCCAGCTATCCTGACCAGCCGTAAGTTGACGCTCGTACGAACCGAGAGAAGTTTGTGACGTCAGGCATCGCCGCTCTTGCAGAAGCCGAGGCGAACATATGCAACCAGGTACCCACACCTCCAAACAGTGCCTGAGTCTTATATCTGCCGTTGCCATACAATCATATAGGTGGATGTTCGTGATAGCTAACTGCCTGCATATCTACAGACTTCAATTGGTTTTAAAGGCTTCCGTAACACTTGTTAAGCAATGGAGGACCCAGTGCGCGAGATACCGAAGGTCATTCAAAGCCTCTGCACATCCGCGCCCGTCGCGCAGCAGGAAACGATCGAGAAGTATTTTGCGAACAATGCATACTTTATCCATCCGTTCTGCCGGACGCCGAGCTTCGACGGGAGCAGGGTGCTCATTCAATACATATACCGTTGGTACAAGATTCTATCGCCCAGGATCGAGCTGCAAATAAAATCCGTTGGTACGTCCTCAACTCAGTCGCGAATCGCTGGACTTGCATATTGACGAAAGGAATCCAGCGTTCGACGAGGCCAATCTGCTGCTCTACGTCTCGCTTCACCAATCCTTCCGCATCCAGTTCCTTCCGTTCCACCGCTCGGAAGTCAACCTGACCACCGTCCTCACGCTCACCCACGATCGCAACGAAACCAGCAAGCACGATTCCGCACATACACCGTCCTCCTCCTCCTCTTCCGGAACGACTCCCAACTCGCCAACCATCACCACCAGCGACCACAAGCCTCTCCCGCTAACCAAACACTCGCAGCAGATCGTCAGCACCAAGAAGTACTACATTCTCACCCAAAATGACCTCTACCAGACCAGCGAGTTTGTCAAGTTTGTGATGCCGTGGTTCAACATCGGGACGCTTGTGGTGATGACGTGGCAGTTTTTTTCGACGCTGGTTTGTGTGGTGCTGGCGATATTGTTCTATCCTGTGAGCTGGGTGGAAGAGAACGTGTGGGGTGCCAACAGGAAAGGAGGGCTGTTGGAGATTGTATGGGGGAGTTGATTTCGTTGCTAGCATTCACATTCAAGGCGTTGAAGTTCTTAAAAGCCTACCATTCTCGTCCTCCTCTGTTCTTGTCCATAGTGTCGTAATTCGCAATAGAACCATCGATTGTGAGCAAGTTCTAAGCACTGTGTAGCACTTCATTCTTATAGGTTGCTTGATAGTTAGTGATATGATTAGATTATATTGTGAAAGAAAATCTGGTATCAGACAGCCACATATGTTGCTTGCGAGTTGTGGAGATAATTCCTCAGGGATAGTCATAGCAGAGCTTAATGTAACCCAAAATAATATCACATTTCCCTCACAAACACCTCCACCACTCTTGTCATTCTTTCCAGCCTTCGCTCCCGGTCTTTGCCCTTCCCTAAATCTTCTACCTTGATCAGAGCTGGAGCAAAGATGGCTGAGAGACTTCGATCTACCAGTTGTCTTCTGGCTATTTCAGGAATCTGACTCAAGCTCAAGGTTTTCCTCCTGACAGCGCCGGCCGATTTTGGAGTAGCCGGTAAATCCATGCTCTCGCGCTTCTTGGTGGGCGTGGTCAGCGCAGCTGGATCTTTCGAAGTTTCCCGGACGACATTTCCTATTTCCAGGGCAATTCTTTGAATCATAGATGTAAGGAGAACAAAAGAGACATTGTGGTTCGGCGCTTGAACAAGCAGTTCGAGAAGGAAAGTGCGTTCGTCGTCTAATGCTGCAGTATGCTTGTGTTTCTCTCTCGCGATCATGGCTTCTTCAATGGTCTTCCACAAGTTGAGTGTGATGACGCCGTCTTCTAGACTGTTGAGAAAGAGAAGAAGGGTTTCAGCCAGTAATTCGAGGCGGTGTATTCTAGGTAACTCGGGCGGAAATGCTTTATCGAATGGTTGGTCGCAGTCCAGAGCTTCATAAACGTCGATTTTTGCGGCATCTCGCGCGTCTTGGTCGACAAATACCCAACTCTCTTCCGCAAAAGGCCATCCGGCGTTCGATTTCCAGGGTGGGATTTCATCGTCGCTGTGCGTCATTTCCCATTCTGCGAGAACTCTTTCGACGTGGTCTTCTATAGACTCCGTCAGCCGGAATAGCTCACGAGGAGCAGACCACTTTACCCCTTGATCCGCAGATACTACAGGCGAATCGGATCCTCCCGACGGCTTTTGACCTTGAAGTTTCCTGATCCCACCTTCCGGAATGCGAATGAGTTTGTCGATGGAGCGGCCAAAGCTTGATTGGAGCCATCGGCCTCGGACTGGTAGGAAATGATCTCGACCATCTTCGACACGCAGAACGAGAATGTCGTCCAACAGAGTCTCCTTTGCATTGAGACTACGGACAAGTTCCATAACATCAACCCGCAACAAAATCTCGACATTGCAGGCATCGCCAGGTTCGAGTGTGTATCGGTCAGGGCTAGGTTGTTGCTGCTTCGGGTCCTTCTTGTCCGGGTCGCGGTCGAATTTGATCGAGATCCAAGGAGGTGCTGGCCCTTCAAACTGCTTCTTCTCAACAGGCCTGTCCACAAAACTGATCGTGGATGGCACTTGACCAGTGTTTGCGATGGTCACACTGCGTCGCTTTGACTGTGCGTAACGTATGTTACCGAAATCAACGCCTTCAAATGCTTGCCCACCGCCCTCCTTCGATTCGATCGAGGTTGCACCGTTGTGACGTTCCACAATTAGAGTAATGGTAGGTCTCCCTTCGTTTTCCGCACGATCAAGTTCTTTTGCAACCTCCTGGTGTATTCTCGCCTTAAGTTCTGGCACAACTGCATCGTACTTTAGTCTGAAGGTTGCATCCAGAGGTTTGTGATCTGACGAGATGACTCTCTGATGGGCGGTATAGTATTCGAGAGTAAGTTCGTCTTCAAATCCTTCCTTTGTTTCAACGACTGCTGGCTCGAGATCAGCATACTCGTCATATTCATCATATTCGTCTGCGTCGCCATCCACTTCTGGATTATAATCATAAAGGAGATCATCGTCGGTTCCTGAGCTTTCAAGGCCCCGAGCCTTCATGTCTTCCGTTTTTTTCTTTGCTTCTTCCTGCTCACGAACCTTGTCGTCGTATTCCATCTTGTCCTTTCGTGTCCGGTAGATGATTCTGTCACACCAGGACGGACAACGCCTTTTCTCACTGCTGTCGAATGTCGAGAGGCTACCAACATCATACTTGTAGGTGGGAAGAAACAAAATGGGTCCCTCTTTCCATCCGTCGTGGAAAGCCTTTTTGGCTCTCTGTTGCTGATGCAATTCGTCGTGTGGCAACAACGAAGAAAGTGTAGTTTGAAGAGATGCTGGATCGAGTTCGGAAGGTACGTGGTCATCGTCTTCGTTGTCTAACGAGTGTCGGATAGAGCTGTTTGCTTCCGACGATTCATCGGAGCTACGAATTGTTTTTGCGCCCGCACCATATTCGTTTCGAAGATGCAATGAGAGCAAATGACGAACATCGTCCCCCGGCATACCCTCCAGTCGATAGTTGAGGTCACCAAACCAGAAAGCAAAATCCTCGTCACCAATACCTTCTCCCTTCTGCTGGGCAACACCCGCACCGTCAACTATCGGATCGAATCTGGTTCGTGTGATGATCTGATTGGCGTCCCAATTGCGTCGCTCCACAGAAGCCTTGTCAGCACCAGCAGCCAAATGCGAGTTGATGAAGACTAGACGAGTGGTTTCTCCGAGAACGATTCGTGCAGTGACTGCGCCTTTATTTCCCATATATCCCATTAGGCCTGTACCAACGCTGGTCGTGCTGACCGCTTTGACCTCTGAAGCAACAGCTGGGGAAGCATATACGAGCAGCAAAAGCCCCACAAGCTGCTGTTCGGCTACTAATTTATATTCAGGCAAGGTCTCTTGCACGGCGGTCTTGAATCTGTTCGCAGCGGCAGGATCCGTGTAAGGCCTGAGCGCTTCTGTGGGGGATGTGACGTCCACCACCTCTTGGAGTCCAAGGACATAAAGACCAATCTCTTCGCCTGCTGGAACTGCGGCCTGATCATTGAGGGGGATGGTCGGGCTTCCAACAGATCTCCGTCTTTCTTGATCTTGAGGAGACTCCTTGTCTTCTGGCCCTCCAGATCTCGATACCCCGAGTCCCGCGAATGCCTCTGTAACCCCTTTACCGCCGACGAACCACCCTTCAATATCAGCCTCGGTACCCTTGAGCGCTGCAACATTCCATGTCCCCACTTTGATGCGAATCTGTCGTGGGCGGGTGTACTCTGCCCGGCGCGCATGCACTGATGCTGCAAGAGTTCGATGGCCAGATAATGGAGGCGCAGAGGCTGATGGACCGACCGGAAAGGAGCCTGGCATGAGCTGGTCCAGATCTTCAGGGTAAGCCCCTCTCTCGAAACTTTCAGACGCCATTGTTGGAGCAATTGGAAGCTCCAAGGGTCAGGCAGCTGAGGCAAAGGCGGAAGGCTATTCACTGATCAAGGTCATAAAGGCATCGCCCTAGGTGAGGTGACGGACGCGTGCGTAGGGGGTTTCGCCGACAACGGAATGCGTGTTATTGAATTTCGAGAGCGAGGACGTCCCTGGAAGAAGTCGCCATGGTTGAAGCCCTTGAGCAGACTGGAGGGGAGCACCGACTGGCTGCGTCATGATGGGAACGATCGGTGGGCTGTGCTGGTAGGGCTGCGATCCATGGCAGGGGTGTGTTTGCCAAGCCAGCAACTGGTCACCTCCACCGCAGAGCTTCAATCCTCCGCAGCTCCAACGATCTCTAGCTTCTCCAAGGCCGCTTCCCACAACACCTCGCTGCCAGCTGCCTCCACGATGCACGCCCGGAGGATCAAGTCTCGGCCGATTCCGCAAGTCCAGCAGCCGCTCTACCCCCCAGCGCAGTCAACTCTAGCTCAACCCTCAGATTACGAAACCGACACAGCAGCACAGCTGGACCAACTACCTGTACCTCCGCCTCGATCAAATGCCGACCTCAACCTCTCCGTGATAAAGAGGCACCTCCCAGATGTGATTTCGATCCTCTCGATCGCTCATTACACCGTGCTCTACCTCTTCTCGCCCACCTCACAACAATGGGAAAAGTGCAACATCGAAGGCACCATGTTTGTGTGCCAGCTCACTCCTTCGTCCATAGGCGCCGACCGCTTCTGCGTGATGATCCTAAACCGAAGAGCGCTTGAGAACTTCACTACAGACCTCCTGAGCGCAGACGACGTGGAAATCACTGACGACTACATCATCCTGCAGGTAGTTGGTGCAGATGGTGTCCCAAAAGTGTTTGGCCTCTGGGTATTTTCTGAGCCACCACCGTCGTCCACTGCAGAGACACGCCGAATAAATGCTCAAATCATACTGGACTGTGCAACGCGCGCTGAAAATAGTAGAAAAGAACGCGAACGACAATTACAGGCTGGAGCAGAGGGCGACACCGAAGAGGAGGCAGCCGAGGAGACTGAAGAGGATCCTACGAGCGTTGAAATGGGACGGCAACTGTCGTTGCGGGAGCTGTTTGGCAAGCAAAGAGAACAGGATGCTGGCTTCAGCGTACACATGCACAGCAGCCCAAATCTGAAGACCGCACCACAGTTCGCAACCACAGCGGATACAGACTTTTTCAGAAGCTATACGCCACAGAAGGCGGCGCAGCCGCATCAGGGGCTTCAGGCACAACCGGTCAGCTCGAACTCACAGCCAGATGTGCTCGGAGATTTGTTTAGGAAAGCGAAGCAGGAATATCACGGGCATGGATGAGCGAGCGGCCGTCCACATATCAATGGAAATGGGCAGCCCATGTGTGGTATTGCTGCTGTCAATACGGAGGCCACGCCACACGACTCAGGTTTGTCGAGGCGTGATGCCTTTTCCTCCTGCGCCGCGACTCTCCAGGATCCAAAAAGAGGTCCTTTGTGGTGCATCGAAACCGAACAAGGTGGTTCGCAGGCAGTGACTCCTCTGGGAAGTTACTGTATATTACTGTTGACACTCAATGGCACTGAAGAATCAACGTAGCCACACAATATGAATACTCAGGCACTTTTGCCGGGCTCATTGAAACGCACGTTAAGCATATGCCAAGCGTTTGAGCGGACTGTCTACTATTGTATACACACGAAAGCAATCAATCATCGTGCAGACTTTGCACAACCTCCTCTAAATATCCCTTGACCCGTTCTGCGACCGGTATACTATGTCCTATGCCTGCCAGTTAGCATTCTGATGGTTGAGCGTTTGAGCGGCAGAAACTTACTTATGCTAAACCCATGAGGCCACCCTTCCACCTCATCCACCTCCATCTGCGGCTTCCAGTCCTCGTCGCCCGCCCGAGCTCTGATCAGCTCATCTCTAGTTTCGTTCGCGACCCAGTGGTCGTTGTCTCCGAAAAGAAAGAAAAGCTTTGGGCGTGGAAACGGAGATGACGTTGGATGAGCGGCGCCCCAGATCTCTGCATCCCATGCGTCGGAACTGATGGTTGCCATCTCTTGCTTGGCCATGTATCTGTGATTGGATCAGCAAAGGATGCCATGCTTGAGGGGACTCCGAAAAGATGGACACGTACAATGCCTCGTGAACACCACTTGGGCTTTTGAGGAACGCTGCTGTTGTTGTAGCTGCATTGCTTGGGAATCCCGTGACAGCTGCCACCAAACGTGATAGAACCGCCAATGGCATAAAGAAGAAGAGTGCTTTGACGAGGAACGACCCGACGAATGCGAATAATGGCAAATTGAAGATGGGCTGGTTTGTAACTTGCGTCAGTCCCTGCGTATACCGTGTTGCGTGTGCATATCCCAGTCTGGGCAATAGAAGAAATTGAGACAACATACTGTAAGCCGTCTACCACTCGTGCTTTTGCCAATGTGTGTAACGGTAGGGAACAAACAGATTCCAGCCACGATCCTGAGCCCTTCGTCAGGAATCTTGTCGCAATTGCTCTTCCATGCTGCCATTCTTTCTCTATGTCGTCTCAAGACTTCTAATAGAATATACGATCCAACAGAATGTCCCATCAGAATCACTTTTGGTGCTTCCCTGCCACTTCTTATTTCTTCCTGAACAAGTTTCCTCACCGAGCCTTCGATTTCTTCGATCTGCGCTTGAAGACCGAATGGTGGATGTGTGCCTGGCTGTGAAGCGGAGACATCGGCCCATCCATGAAGCTCATTTTTGCCCTCCGTTGTCTCGAAGCCTTTCAAACTTCGTCCGCATACGTCGAAGCTTGCATTTCCAGACTGAGCTGCCGGCAACGTGGATAGCAATGCGTGCAGGTGCGAGAGAAATGTCTCGTAATAGGCAATCAAGCCAGGGTTGCCGGTGATGAAGAAGATCAGATAGCGTTCCCCAGATGCGGCCCCGTTGGTGGACGTGAGCCCCGAAAAATGATATGAAGAAGGTATCGCTGTCGGCATGGCGTTTCGGACAGCAAACAGCGTCTCTGGTCACGGCAGATGTCTCAAGATAGAATGCTCAAGCGTCAAATTGGTGATGGTTTGTCAAGGGTTCTATGTGGATCTGGAACACAGTTGCAGTTGCGTATTTGATCACTACGTCGGCTGGAGTCTATGGAACGCCGCCAAATGCCCCTCCTCCGCAAAATCGAGACATGTATAGTCTTACAGTACAGACGAAAAGATGGCCCAGGTGGCAGAAGGCCAGAGTCGGCGGTTGAAGCTCTGTAGAGAGCTGCATTCGCCAGTGCAGCTGGAGCACAGCGGTGTGCCGGCGTGCTTAGCGAGGGGCATCTAGCTGCAAACCGAGCTGGAAGGAAGCGACGAGCGTCGTCTGGGACCGCCGCACACGGAACAACTTCCCCCGCCCAACCTGCTTTGCCCTGCCCTCAACGACAGAAAAACCCTCATGCACCCGTCGTTCCTTCGCACCACCTGCACCCGTACTCTCTCCCCTTTCCAGGCCATCCTCTTTGCCTGGGCCAGCAGGGTCATCTTGTGCCGCTGCATCAACTGCGGATGCCTGCTAAGCCGCAAGAACCGCTTTGGCTGTGCTAGGCATCAACACCCTCTATCCCGCACCGCCCAAGGCTGTGGAATGAGCTTCCCTGAGCATCCAAGACCGTCTGAGATGCCACCCCACCAAACACAACCATAATATACAAATATAGAACCAAAGTAAAGCAGAGCACGACTTCCTTCAGGTCAGGTGCACTTTCATGAGGTCGTTGGCGCCGAACGACTTGGAGCATCCAGGACACTTGCGAGATCGAGAAGTAAGTCGCTCTTCGACACACTCTTTGCAATACACGTGGCCGCAAAGCTTGATGCAGGTGTCTCTCCAGTTCTTCTTGCAAATGGAGCAAAGAAGCATGTCCTGTGGTTTGGTCAGCTTCACGTGCGCTAATACGCCATACAGACGGAGCAGTACTTACTCGAAGAACCTTCTCGGTGTCGCTTTGGTTGCTTTGACCTCGTGCTTTCCATATCTCGCATTCCTTCTTCGTTGCTTCCAGCTGCACCTTCACCTCTTCCAGCTGAACTTCTGCTTCCCGCTGCGCTTTGGCAGCATTTAGTGCTGTAGAGTCCCTGGCTAACGAAATCTTCTTAAGTTCAGCAACCTGGTCCATGTAGTTCTTTGTCGAACTGGTGTGAAGTCCCAGCTTTCCTTGCATTTCTCGGTGCTCGTCTGAGAGCTTTTTCAGTAGCGCTTCGAGCTCAACCATGCGTTTCTCATGTTTCTCAAGCTGCGACCGGCTAGCGCTGACTGATTCCTTTAGAGTGGTGATGATCTCCGCGCTCTTGCTATTCTGAAGTCGTAGAGTTCGGTTCTCTGCTTCGGTTGCAGCCTTAGCCTTCATGGCACCAAAATACTTCTGATCGGCTTTCGCTTTCTCGGCACTGAACCGAGTTGCACGCTCTTCCAATCCGACTAGCTCGGCCGTCTTCTTCGTCGCCAGGGCTTGATACTTTTGGAACGCTGCTTCCATAGAGGGTAATTCAGCTTTCAGTAACGCAGATTCCGACTCCAGCCTCACAATACGATCTTGCATCTCTTCAGCGGAAAGGCCGGCAAGCTCCTGCCTTCGCTCGACTTTCTCTTCGCCAGCCAGGACTTTGAGACGTTGAACTTCCGTTTCCAGAGCAGTTATTCGTTGGTCTCGAGCATTGGCCAGTTCCTTCATCTGGTCGAACGAGGCTTTAAATTCGTCTTTGGTTGCGTCTTTGAGCTGATTGTCCGTCAGGATTTCGTCTCTCTCGTTACGTATCCGCGTTAGGTCGGCCTGTGCTGCCGCCACCTGACCCTCAGCTTCCGTGATTGCTGCGCGCTGTTCCTCTTCGATCTGCCCTTTAAATTCCGTTCGCTCGGCTTGGAGTTTTTGGACCTCTTCACGAAGCTGAACATGTGTCGCGGTCAGGTCGTTGATCCGTTTAATTTGTTCCTCGTGCTGTTGCTTCATCGCCTGGAATAGATCCGTCTTCGCGTAGTCATCGTTGGTTAAGCCTGCAAATCTGGTTTGAAGCTCGGTAATTTCTTGAGTAAGTTTTCGGTTCTCTGCTTGAAGCTTTTCCACGTGTTCCTTTGACTTGGTCGCAGCCGCGGTTGCCTCATCACGAGCTGCCGTCAACTCTTCAGAACCAGCAGTCTTGGTGATTCCGTTGGTCTCGCGCGACTCCTGTTTGACTTGCTCTTTGTCGTCTCCACCACGAGATGCAGCACTGCTTTGCACTGCTTGCGCTTCGAGTCTCTGCACGACAGCACTTTTCGCACGGTCCAATTTCTTTTCGGCAACCATGTACCTGTACGAAGCCTTGTCTAACCTTTCCGAAAGATGATCGCGATCAACAGTGAGTTTTTGGATATCCGTCAAAAGCGCCTTTTCCTGAGAAAGAGCCTTTGATAACGCATCCTTTAACTGAACAACATCCGGCGAGTCAACCCCCTTCTTAGAGAACAATCCAGTGAGTGCCGTTTTAATCTTTTCCGATCTCGAGGCCAGGTATGTCCGAAGCTGCTCAGATTCGGAGTTCAAGAGCGAACGTGGGATAAGGGCTTCATCTGGAACCGACGTCAGAAAAGTTTTGCGTGAGCCAAAGCCAGACGATATGGTGGATCTTACCTCCTTCCTTAGGTGCTGTGGTTGCTACGAAGTCTAAAGCTAGGATTTTGATTTCGTCCAGAACCTTCACCATTGTCAAAAGTGTCCTGTGCAGAACCGCGTTGGAACGCCACGTACCTGTAAGAACCAACCATCTATAGCACGCAAGTGATCGTCGTGATGTTGAGCCCGTTTCTGCATATCTGACAACTGTGCTTCCAGCTGAGTCTTCTCCCTCTTGTACTCGCGCATTTGTCGGAGAATAGCATCTTTCTGGTATGTCTGCACAAGCTCAAATAATTAGTATAGCACTCAGTAACAGAGGGCGAGCCTGTTGCGAACCTGAATATCTTCACTCCAAGGGTGATCTGCGTCAGCGTGGGCTTTCGTTCCGTTAGGACCTGAGTTCACGGCTTGTCTTTTTGTCGGAGGCCCTAAATCATCATGGTCGGACGCGATGGAGCGTTTACGGTCCTCCATCTTGACTTTGCCAAGTGAGGGTAGCGTGACGGGGTGGGCGTCCAGACTCATGAGAGATAGGAATGTGAGGAAAGCTCGGAGAGGGTGCGCGAGCAATCGGCCAATGGGTCATGTAGCTAAGGAACGGGAAACATGAATGGCGCTTCTCACATATGCCGGCGAACGCGACGAAACGCAGCAGGAAGGAGCGTTGCTGATGGTAGTGTTGGAGGCGAAAAGTTGGAGGAGAAGAGGCGAGGTTGTCGAGAAGTTGGAGATTCTACTCCTCTCTCCTTTCGAAGGGTCACGTGCCGCACGGGTGGTGGCGCGCACCAGCCACGCCCGGCCGTGACATCCATGGACGGAACGCCGACGACTCCTCCACCAAGCAGGTCCCTCGTGAATGGATCCACTCTTGTATCTTAGCCTTCCACTGCCACTCTTCACCCACGATCGAGTATGAGACGTCGCCGTCTCCTCTCTGCGCAAAATGTTCGGTAGTTCTGCTATCAGTAAGGACCCTGTCTGCTCCTTGCTCCTCATGCTATCCTCACAATCGCGTCCACGTCTGACACGCACCTTCTAGACAAGTCGGGCAAAAAGTTCGCGCCCAAAGCCCCCGTCCGGCGACGCGTTGCTGCTCCCACAGACTCGCAGACTCCTTCAAATGCAGCGTCAGCTCGTCCCAGTACTGAACCCCAGAGCGTCTCGGAAGAACCCCAGCGCATCTCGACACCGATCGAAAACGTTGCGCAGCCGATCGAGACCACAAAGGCCTCCAGAATTGTGGTAGCACCTCCAACACCGCCTAGTTCCCAAGCGCAAATTCCTGCCACGACAATCCATACTTTGTCTTCAACAATTCAGACACAAGAACCGACTGGAGAAACCCATGCTACTTCAAACATACGGGGAGCGGAAAGCATAGAGGCGGGTGAAGAAAGGCATTCAAAGCGACGGAGAATTCAAAGCCCCGCAGAACAGCGAATCCGAGAGCATGTTTCACGAGCGGGTGCATCAATAATAGAACCAGCCGGACCATCGGCTTCCCCTTCGTCGCAGGCGGCCGTGGATCTATCATCAGGCTCGTTTCCACAAGTGCACACCGAACAGACATCTTCAACTGCTTTGTCTCCATCTACCTCAACTCAAGGCCCGTCTCCCGAAGCAGCCCAGCCACACGCAATTGATTCGGAACTTGCGACGACCGAAACCGGTTCGAAAAAGGCGCGAGGGAAGCAACCGGCTACAGACGCTCAGGTTGGCGCTACATCAAGTTCCTTAGTCGTCGGAGATGGAGCTGCTGTAGCAGTGAAGAAGCCACGAAAAGTTCGAAAGGATAAAGGAACGACCAAGAAACCTAAAGCTACCTCAAGCACCCCTGCTGAGTCGACAGGGGAAGGAGTGCAGCCCACGATCGAGGAGTCAGTCGACATATCGGTACCAACTGATGCTGGCACAACGCGCAGCAACAGAGTTGTTCGTCGACGAGGGAAACGTGTTGATTCAGATGCAACAGATGCCTCGGTGCCCAGGAAACGCAAACCTCGCGCAGCCACTCCCGACGATGCGGAAAACCAGGAGATTGACCTTGTTACAGAGACAATGGGGGCCATTACTACAGATCGGCGAATTGGCAAGATGTCAGAGCGGGAAAGGATGATGCGTACGGTCGATTGGGAGGAAGTACATCGTAAACGACGAGAACATAGGGCAAATGCTCGACCTAAACGACGTGGCCCTACACCCGAAGGAGAGGGTGAGGCCCAAGAAAATGACGCTGAAGGGACGACTTCTTCGTCTGCGCCTATCGACCGAGTCCGACCGGCACAGCAACAAGCGCAAGTACGCATTGTCAACGGTGTCCTCGTGACCGATGAAACTACGCTCGTTATAGACCGCCGCGCAAACCTACAGACCAGCAATGCTCTCTTGGAGACAGTCGAAGAGTCTGACCTGACACTCCAAATCAACACTCAATCCTGGCTCAATGCTAACAAGCGCGATGTGGGCGACAACGAGCCGCTCTACACACCCACGGAGCGATGGGACGTGAATCAGACGGAATCATTTTATGATGCCTTACGTATGTTTGGCACAGACTTCTCAATCATCAGCCACATGTTCCCTGGACGCACGAGGCGCAACATCAAGCACAAGTTTGTGAAGGAAGAACGCGCCAACCCGGATAAGATCAAGGCAGCCTTGAACGGCGAACGAGTAACGATGAATTTCCAGACATATCTCAACAGCACAGGCAAAGTAGCCAGCGATTTCAAAGACCCTCGTGTACTAGAGGCAGAGCTGAAACAAGAAGATGAGCGGCAGAAAGCGAACATTGAGGATGCGAAAAAGCAGTACGAAGAGACACAGAGGCAGCGGAAGCTTGCCGAGGGTGCTACTGGTGGTGCGGATGGAGCGCAAGGAGGTGGAGTCGGAGGCAACGCAGAGGCAGGGAAGAAAGGTAGGAAAAAGAAGAAAGGAAAGAATGAAACCCGTGGCGGTGAGGATGTGGAGGTCTTGGGAACCATTGACTCTGTAACAAGGT
>Ga0181461_10013_pt1 | contig 14417 bp, 19 predicted proteins | sample InSIn4SAF170_2_FD_119064 | JGI IMG/M metagenome (GOLD analysis project Ga0181461, IMG submission 119064) | Clean room microbial communities from NASA Spacecraft Assembly Facility at Jet Propulsion Laboratory, Pasadena, California, USA -... ...
AGTGCAGGATACGACTCTAAGGCTGAATGCTAATGCAGGTTTGGCGTGATCGATACGGCGGATAGTCTGGAGAAGAATCAGGAAAGAAGTGAAAGCTCAGCACTTCCGATACCTCCCAAAGATTTACTTTCATAGCCAATGGACAAACCAACCACACATGCGGTTCATCAACTGTTAGACATGTCTTTTGGCCTCCCTCCGTCCGAACTGCGGCTCTGCTACGGCTCTCGCATGCATGGCCACCATGGCAGGACCAACATTGATGCAGACAACCCCCCTTCATATCAGCTGCTGCGGGTTGTGCTCGCTCGTCCGGGGAGGATCGTCCCATCTGTGCTTGTGCTACCGTCGCACGACGCAGGAGGGCGGCAAGTGGTCACGAGATTCGAGCTTTGGGCGCCACACCGTCTCCAGGCAGAGGGCGATGCAGAAAACAACATGGAAACAGCCACGTCTTGCTCGGGACAACGGATCGTCCACGTACTTCCCGTTTGTCCTGTTCAAACTTCGCTTTCTGTCCCGCCGTTTGGCCGCCGCAGCAGACTGACGTCGTGAAGCATTCCGCGGACACAGCAAACATGGGCTGCGTCGATCGCCTGGCGGAGGAGGAGCGTCCCTCCATCCATCCATCCATCCATCCATGCCTCCATCGCGAACAACCACGATCGTGCCGACGCAATCGCGAGCCGCGTCCGAACGAGAAAAAAAAACGGCCGCCGTGCTTGACTCGAGCATCACGACGCTGCGCCCGCCTCCAGCTTGTCCGATTCGCAGCAGACGTCAGCCAGGGTTTCTTCTTCAGTTGCTTCCACGCTAGGGTGCGGAGGCTTCTGCGATGTTTCCACACGACTTCTGTTCGCGGCCAAGCGCTGCTGCCCCGGAATAGCCCCCGCCTTCCTCCACAGGACCCGTTGGCTGTGGGGTCGCCTGCTAATCGCATAGATGGTGATGACCAGCATCATTGCGTCCTTTGGGCCAGCGCGTTGCCCTCAGCTGCATTTGCTTGCTTGCTGGCTTGCGCGATAAGTTCCCCGGCTCGGCGAAACTGGCATGGCAGGTTGCAGTTCCCGACATGGTCCCTGACCAAAGGCGAGTGGTGCAAGAAGACGAAAAGCAATTATCAGGCGCTTCAATTGGCGGCGTCCTATAGGGTCATGTCCTGCTCTGCCTCTGGGGGCAAGGGATCCTGCCGCAGGAAAACGCATGGCCTAGCTGCGAGTCACAGAGACGATCCCTGGAAGCCCCTCGAGGGCATGTGAGTGGGCCGCGCACGATCGCAAGTCGCAACGGCTGCGGCAGCCAACCAAGATCAAACTACCTGCCTGACCGACTTGCATCACCCGTGGAAAAGGAAGCACAAGTCAGCACTGGCTGCAGGGCCCTCCACCAAACTAACTTCACGAGCAGACCTAAGATTCTGAGATGTGGGCACACTGTGCTTGTGCCATCTCCCTTGTCGTCGGAACTCGAAAACACGGCATCCAATGCACGAGGCTGCCATGACTTCCGACCGTCCTACCGGGACAAGCCGTGATACAAGTAAAGAGCGGACCTCCTTCGTGGACGAATGCAAAAGTCAACCCATTCTCGTCGACCGCTCTATTCTCCTGTCCCCTTCTGTTGACTTGTCATCTTTTACCAATTCGTGTAACCTACTGCGTCTTAGCTTCCAGCGGCTGAGAGAGTACCGTCCTTTGCATATATATAAACTCCCATGAGCGACGACCAGACAACAACCACAACACCAGCAACCACGATGACGATCAGTCACGGTGCGATAGCCGTTGCGCCGGCATACAGCCACCCACCCGAGTTCAAGCTGTTTCTCTACCATGCGCTGCAAAACGCCAGCTCGCCCTACTCCGCCATCAATCTGTCGAGCGATTGCACCGAATTCGCGGCATCGTTCGAGGTCATCTACACGGAAGACGACTACCAGCCTGACGACACGGTCGAGGAAATCTACGGGAGGGTGGCGGACATCAACGACGGTCACGGCAAAGGGTAAGTCATAAAATCAGCCGAATACGTGGAACACACTAAAGATAAGGTGTTGCTCATTGGTTCCTCACTAACACGTTGTTTTTGCAGTTCCGTCTGGCTGCGTGTCCATCGCGCATCGAGACCAAGCCAGATGATCAACAACATCACTTCTCTCCAGAGCGGGGTGAACGCACACGAGGAAAACAGGGTGCGAGTCGGCTTGTCTGGGAGCGCACCTTACGTTCAGTGGTCGAAAAGCCTTTCTGCTGAGTAGTACGTTCCTCACAGTTTCATTCTCTGTCCTGCCCGATGTGCTAATGGCTTTTACCAAAACAGCTTTGTAACTGACATCGGTCTCTGGCGGAGCAGATCTCAGCGGACGTCGCCGCCGCCTGGCTGGGACGGAAGATCCCACGATATCAACGAAGGCAGGGGCGGTACGCACCTCTATCTTGTGTGGAAAGTGAAGCAGTATCGTGGGCCGAGGTTTCCTTAGAAGTTCTCGGTAGATCCCTCACTTCAAGCGCTGTATCGTGGGTGGTTGATGGCTTGTAGGGTGTCTTTTTACAGTTTTGTTGACCTGGTTTGGTCTAAAGTGTATCGTGTTTTGTTTATATAGATACCATGGTGCATATTCGAATATGAAAGCTACCCAATTTTCTTGAAAAACGTTAAAGATGGTATCAATATCCTTTTTTCTGCAGTTCGAGCTGAATGCAGGAGTGATGGGGGGAAGAATGGCTGAGGATATTTTTTCTATCTTTTGGCAAAACACTTTTTTTTTGTGGAGCTCCAGATTGGAAACAAGCCTATGGTCAGAGTAGATATCGGGGCTCTACACGGAGCTAGATGAAGCTACCGGATCTTATATTCTACCAGCAGTTGAGACTTCTGGTTTCTTGGAATTTCCACGACCGTCTACATGATGCTCAGAAAGAGAAGCGATCATAAGATTGAAAAGATGGTAGTCATTTCAAAACAGTAGTATCTTCAATAGCTATATCTAATACTGAAAATATAATTATGACATATAGGCTTTGTCTATATAAGGCTACGATAAGGGCAAATTTCGGGCACCTTTTCGACTCCCTTAAGGGCGAGGTGGGTACGTGTAAAGAGGCATGAGTTATAACACTTTTCCCCCTTTTACGTTTCTGGATGTTTGTAAACCAAGTGATTGATGCGGAGTAAAGGTATGCTAATATCCGCCGAGAACGGTATGTGTACATGCTCGAGCATGTTACGTGGTCTTTCTCCATATTGGCTATCTGGGTAAATTTAAAGTGTTCGTGTAGACGCAGGTTTGTCGTTGGTGATTGATGCTACGGTTACTCTGTCTGAGATGATATTGGTTTTTTCGTTCCAAAATCACTTCGGTTGATCCCGAGAACCTGAGAGCTTAGCATCACATGCATGTGTATAGATTTTGAAGATGTTCATCAATTTTGCACTACCTACGTACAGGTAAGCATCTGCTTATATACTTTACGAGTATCTATTCACATATAATCTACAAACCAACACACACCACACAATTCACTCACTCACTTCCCCTCCAACTTCCTCACTCTCTCCCCATCAGCATGCAACCTACAACACAAGCACGTACAACCTTCAAGACACCTACACTTGTCCACTTCGACCTCCCTTTCACCCAACTTCACAACCTCCTTTTTGCACGCGCAAGCCTTACGAGGCCTGTGACTTAGTTCAGGCAACTTCCCCTCGACGAGCGTCCTACAGCGGCAGATGATGCTCGAATTTTTGGCAGCAGGTTTGTCGCTCTCGCGGTTCGCTTTGTCGGCTTGGTTCTGCTCGACTGCTTTGGCGTGTGCGCGCTCTTCGGCAGGGTCGATGCCTGCTCGCTGATCTGCATCCATCGAGGGAAGGGCTGTTGGTTTGTGTGGCCTTTTGTCGGGTGGGAGGTAGGTCGGGAGTGCTGAATATGGAGTTGTGGGTGGGTTTCTCAGTGCTGCTCTACTGAGAATCTCGACCAGAAGTCGGATTCGTGCAGTCTGGAGGAGTTATGTTCGGAAGTGTGTTTCGCGCTGAGAAGGACTCGCGAGGTGTGATGTGTTGACTCTTTGGCTTTTTGGCCGTTTGAGTCGTGAATGGTTCGAGAAGGTCTTCGCTTTATCTGAGATTAAACCCAGCTCTCTTGATGTATGAGAATATGTGGAAGAGAGGTGGAAGTGTGTTATGCTTCTGAGTTGATTTGATGGATGGTATTGCGCAGATGCTTGCGATCAAGGAAGCTGTTCAGAGGCGGATAGGCGAGACAGTCTTTGCGAAGGAGAATGAGGAAGAGAGAGAAGCAGCTAAGGATCAATTTATATGGAAGAGTGAAAGTGAAAGGGCAGAACAAAGTCAAAGAAACAAAAGTCCTCATCTTGCGTTGTCCACGCACAACGCAACTGAGAAAGGAAAGAGAGTGCTCTTTGTCCATTGTACATTACCTACGCAGGCAATCAAGCCAGTGAAGAGTGAAAAACGGTTGAGTGAAAAGCACGTAGGCTGTGCTAGATCCAATTGGAAGCTGATATCGAGTCCGTTTGGAGAGTAGAGTGTATGCCAGAACAAAGCGCTGCGTTAGTAGACTGCTAGCATGACAGCACATATAAGATCCTAGTTAAAAGAAGTGCGGGTAGAAGGGTCCTGGCTTGAACTAGGTGGAGATTCGTGGCACGCGTCACGGTTGAGGGGAACGTGGTGTCTCGAGTGCAGTTTTCACTCACGCGTCCTGCCTGTTCTTGGCGTCACAGCCAATTCACTCGCCCAGTTCCTGCTCATAGGCATACGCACATCTTGGTCGGAGTACTTCGTCTGTCACTCTTTGCATAACACTCCTGCCAGTCACCATCACCTCCTCCATTTGGCGGCACATTCACGATCACCATGATATCCAGTAACCGAAAAGACCGCGTACACATGCATTAGGGGGAAGAACCACGATCATGCGGAATGAAATATGGCAAGTCATACATGACCAGAAATTACATGTGGAACGCGAAAAGAGCGTATGGTTTATTCTGATTGGATCGGTTTGATGGTGACTTTGCAATAGAGTCTTCACAAGCTGGATAACATGTTCTCGGTATGCGCAGAAGCTTACTGGTGCCGATTTCTGGTATGATATTGCATGAAGCAGCGATAGTTGAGTTGTTCCATCATTGGCATGACGAGTATTCGTATTCTTAAAACTGAATACGTACACTTCCTTGAAGATATTGAACAGAGAAGGGAAATCCAGCAATACAGCGCGGAAGTACACACACTCCCCACAGACAAAGTGTACATCTGTGGCCTTCAGGTCCTTGATGAACGGCGATATACGACTCTAAATGTATTCAAAATTCGACCCCCAAAAGCCACACATGAAACACATATGGATCATTGCATCTTAAATACCCAGTTCGAGGTAGACATTCTGTCAAACACTGGTTCAGTAGGGAATTGTGTCGTTCCCTGTGCCGCTGGTGCCGACAAACACGACTTGTACAGCAGCAAACCTAGGATCGAGCGTTAACCAAGGTTCTCTTGAAAGTCACAATGTTACCGCACTCTCATCTTCAAAAGAGAGGCAGCGGGTTTCCGGAAAGTAAGGTGATTGGAAGATGTCCAAATTATTGGCGAAGAACAGACGAGGAAAGACGATACATACGCTGCAGTCCCCATAAACACCTCACTCAACCTAGCGCTCGTAGTCAATCGCAGCACGAACGAAAACATGACATTGCAAACTGCTACAATCACCAGCCGCACCGACATCGGTTTGACAAAATACAGTATAGTTATGGACGCCACTGGTAGGAAAGAGGCTAGAATGGTGGTAACGAGAGTTGTGAGCTGGACGAGGCGGGTGTGTTTGCGAGCGGCAGACATGGGGATAGAGGGACCGCCGTAGTCTAGGTCGTCTGTATTTTTCTCGAGGTCGGTAGATGAAGATTCTGCTGTTTTGTTGATAGTCAGTCATACTTTTCTTCTCGAGTAACCGAAAGGATGAGTCAAGATGAATTTATGACAAGACTCACGCTTTAATAGTCGCAGCAACCGTCTCCATAAGACCTTGACCACCCGCACTACCCGCGTTGCTTGATGGACCAACCACCGTGCTAACCTCTCGTCATGCTGGAGAGTCTGGAGTGCGATCAAGTCGCCTTTGTGCTCTGTGTCTTTACTCACAGTCCCCCATATCTCGCGATCATCGCCTAAAAGGGAGAACTGGTTCCCTTTTGACGTCCAGAAAAGCCAGCGTTGGATATCACGAAGGTCGCTTGAACTTGCAGCGTGGCTCGCCGTTGTGGAAAGGAATGACTGGAGTAACAGCGCTTCGTCTAAATTGCGGTTAGGAGTAAGCATTGTAGGAGAGAATTAGGCAGCATCCAGCACCGCAGAGCCCTTCCGAGTGAGTACATGTCTCAGTACTAAGAATGTTCCACTTCTCTACCACAACCTTGAAACAGATAGGCAAAGAGGTATGCCAAACTTACTATACTCTTTCAGTTTTACTCTGATCTTTTCAAAGAGTCGAGCCTGTTCCCCTAGTTCTCCATCTAGTTCTTTCGATTCATCGAGCCAATACCAATCCTTTGCAAACTTATTCCTCATCTTGACCTCGGGACCAACACCCTGGGCAGCAGCATCTGCAATCTCTAGTCGTCTGAGTTCAGCCTCCAGGCTCTGCAGTTCTGCCTGATAGTACAGCAGATTCTGAGTGTTAAGCGCCGCGAAGCGCCGGAATATGGCAGACTGAGGCGACTGGGCCATGCGGTACGCGAGACGCGGATAGCCTCGAACAAAATTAGAAGGAGTAGCCTGCGGAGCTGAAGAGTCGGTTGATGCTGTTCTAGACGCTGGCGGAGTTGGATAAGGAAAGTGCTGCTTTTCCGCAGAAAACGACTCGCTGTCCTGATACATTGTGGGTATGATGAGTTCGTAAGCATCTGAATCATCGCGAGGCTGAGTTGGAAGGGCAGATGTGGTGGCAAACTTTTCAGGACGATTGTCATAAGCCATGTTTCGGGAAAGAGTCAAACGGCGGGAACGGTTATGGCTGATGGTGCTGATAGCAACGATTTGAATGTATTTGTAAACTGCAGTGGCGCAAAGCCCTCGACACAAGGGATGGATCGGTATAAAGGCGACCAAGTCCGCTCTTGACCCATCGGATGACCACTGGATCCGGTGAGTTGAGGTCAACGGACTTGCGCCTCCTGTTGTGCTCGGACGCGGAGGCAGCGAGCGATCAGTTGTGTGACGACAAGGTCCAATGATAGCTCAACATCTTAAAAGCGAGACTGAAGCTTGAATGTGCGACAGTATCCTTTGGCCTGCTTTGGCTTGCCCTGCTCCGGCTTGAGGCTGGTAGCAAACAAAGTGATGACATTGTGGCACTCAGTAGACTAGAGTAAAGGATCAGGGATCGAGCAGCAGACGTTACTAGAGGAAGCTATAACTACGTCGATGCGGCATTGCGCGAGGCTATGCCGGAGCGATATGGATGGTGATGAGCGATGAGAGTAATCAAACCCGCCAGTACGTCTGACATCGATCGAACAGGAGCAATCGCCGCTACCATGCCTCGAGAATGCGTATTTTGTCATAGAGAATTCAGACCTTTCGAATTTCTGATGCTCAGCATCAATCATCATTTGCAATGCCCCAGAGATAAAAATCCGTGGGACGTGAGGAGCATACTTGAACAACTCGTCTGCCGTTATATAAACGCTGTACTTTCTACGACTGCTTTGGTATTGAGCTTCAGCGAATGAACGGCATTGCCTATCTTCACCTTGACTACATCAAACTTGACGGACAAGGAGTCTGTAATGCTTTCCTGCACAAATCTCGCAATCTGCGGATCTGACAACGGATCGATATACTCTGCAGAAGGGGCTTCGAGGGTCCATGCGAGACTGATGTGAAAACGATCAGACCGGTCTCCATCTTTCGAATTGGATTTCTGCTTGTGCCCAGCGGCAGAACGCGCTGATTCTGCGCAAAATTCGTCTCGCTCGTAGAGTGCGCCAAGACCGAAACTGCGAGCGGTATCATTGCAAGCGTTCAAGAGCCGATTGAGTTCATCCTGATCTGGACGCTCAAGCCCTGTTACGAGAAACCAACGAGTTCTCTCGAAGTTCGGCACCCACTTCAGGCTGCCGAAGCGGACGGTGAACGGTCGCACTCCAGACGCAAGCAGATGAGATGCAATGGCATCAAGGAAAGCGTCTCGTTGTGGTGTTTGCAGCACTAATGAGCGTGACAGGGAGATATGGAGAGGCAGCGGAGCAGACAAAGCCGATTGAAGCAACGATTGAACTTGCTTTGGGTTGTCGCTGAGACCATGTTGGTTCTCTGCTGTGACAACAGAGTTGTTCCTTCCAGCACTATCCGGAGTCTGCTGGACGGGGTCTGACACAGAGCGGCTCTGGCGCCGCTGGATACGTGTCACTAGATCATTGAGAGCGGAAGCTTCTGAGGAATTGGGATGCCCTTGCAAAGTCAACGAGCGCTGTATACGAAAAAGAGGGCCTCTCAGCTCGAGGCAGATGCTTACACTCTAGGTAGACATGAGTGGGCCAATTGCCTTCTACATGCGGGACAGCTCGTTTCCTGCCTTGGTGCAGACTTGGATCGTCGCGGGTGCTGAGACGAGAGCTGGTGGCATACAAATCATGGAAGGATGCTGGTAGTGGTGGGAGGGAGGTAGGAGCGGGAGCAGATAGCTTCGTCCGTTTGGCAGGGGGATTATCAGGCCGGCCGGTCGAAGAGTCGTCAGAGTCGGAGTCTGGATAGGCAACTAAACTCATGATCTTGGCCTTTTGAGTTGGAGGATCATTGGGTCTAACCCGTCAGTGCAATTGAGGGTCCAGAACGATGACAGGGATGGGTATGCCTGAACGCCAGGCCAGGAACCGACGTCAGGCCTCTCGAAGCGGGAGAAAGGATAGTCTGCAAGAGAGCAGCAAAGGAGGATGACGTGCGGCAGGTGGTGTGTAAGGCTGGAGGAACTGCTGCTGTCGGTACCTGGACCAGTGTTGATTTGTCTGGCGTGGAGCTATTCTTGGGGGACTTCATTGGTGACGTCGCCCTGCCGGGGACGCGTGTGTTTCTTGGTAGCGCCGTTGCGGGCCGGCCTTGGGGGGATGATGTCAGGCACCGCGCTGCTTAGACGGGCGCTGTCACCACCGGCACTGCAGGGAAGGAGCAGAGCAGAGAGACCCAGCAAGAGCAGCTGCCTGCTACCTACAACACTCATCTTGCCCGCTTGCTGCTGCTGACTGAGGGCTTTTCTTCTTTTCTCTCCTCTCGTCTCCTCCTCGCTCCACCATCCCATCTGCATCGACATCCTACCATAACCGCAACGATCCGCATTGTACATTTGCAAGCACGACATAACTCACAGCACCATTACAATGTCTACCAATAAGAACTGGGTATGCCTGCTAAGCACACCACCCGCCAAAGAGTCCTCACATCTCTGACAGTCAGGTCCCGCGCAGGCCCAGAGCTACCTCATTGACCCCCTCACCGCACCAGATCCCAGCGATGAAACCGGTCCGAACGCCCACTTCCGCTCCACCTTTGCGCCTGCGGAGAGCAGCCACAACCAGCATCACTCCAAGAGCCCAGAGTCGACGCCTGCAGTAAGCCTGCGTGAGCACACCACCGGTACCAGCACGTCGTCCACCAACCCCTTCCGTCGACGAAGTGGCAGCGTCAACAACGCATATCCCTCTCCGCCCGCCTCCGCCAGCCCCCGCAAGGATGCTTTCCCTACCTCCTATCGAGAGGAGGCTTTTGGCTCTCACAACGAGCCAACCGGCCGGCCGCGACGTGCCAGCTCCCTGAAGGCGCGGTACCCGGGCGACAAGTCTCATGAACCGCTCGCCATCCTTCGAAAGGACAGCAAGAAGGCGTATCGGTCGCCGCACTTGTCCAAGAAACACCTGCCTCGCGCCGACATGATTGATCGTCTTGACGTCCAGTCGTATCACCACGAAGGCCCCTACGATGCCGTCCTTGCAGTTCGCAACACTTCGTTCGAGAACAGCCCTGTGGCCGCAGTGTCACACTCCAACGCCGAGGCTCTGAAGGCGACGCCCCGCGAAAATATCCAGGACAGTCTCGAGCGTCACCGTCCTCTTGAGGGCACGGCCACGATTCCTCCAGGCATGGCGGATAGATTCGGACGGACGTACGAGTACGAGGAAGGTACTGATATGATGAGAGATGCTGTCGGTAACTATAAGCGATGGCCCGGCCAGGTATGCTGCATCACTTGATCAAAATTGTCCTCGATATACATGACTTACGATGTTCGACTTATAGCAATACCATCCCGACGACCTCAAAGGCAAGGGCGAGCCTTCTTACTCCATCGAGAAGGCACTCAAAGACCACAAGCACTATGGCGACGAAGGCATCGAGATGAAGTCCCAGCGATCCCGAAACAAGTCCTTGGGTCACATGGACCGCGACGCTGCACTCGACAATCAAGAGGCGTCAGGAGTGAGCAGAAGCAACACGACTGGCAGGAGAGTCAGCGAAGGTCTAAAGAAGCGATTCGGTAGCTTGAGGCGGAGGAAAGATCAGCCCGCATGAACATACTATTTCCCGGTGCTCACGGATGCCGATCGATCGACATGACATACTGTGGAGGCCACACTTGGTTAACCAAGGATGCGATTGATGGTTTGCGCCTGGAAACAAGCAACATCGTCGTCACGGCACTCGATGAACTCTATCAATGGACTAATATGTCTGAGAAGTATCTTTCTATTTCTTGTCTCTTATGTTGGATTACGATAGATGGGGAATCACGCCCTCCTTTTTCCTTGAGCACACATAGGACGTGGAACTCTGTCGATACCGCGCTTCGAGAGCGCCTTGCTTGGGTAACTGTAAACGGTACATAACGTGTAAATTGATAATGGATATATTCTGAAAACATCTTCGTGCACTTTCCGCGTCACGTCTGTATCCGAGGCTGTGTGGCTGCCGACTTACAAGCAGCTCGAATGGGCCACGGAGAAGATCATTACATTGACGTTGTGTGAATTGAACGTCGCCTATAATCGTCGTGTCGGAACTACTTTCTGAACCTGACTTTAGTTTATGATTGCGCTTGAATGTCACCGGCTTCCTTTGCGAAGCACAAAACATTGACGCAGTGGACAGTCGAGCAAGTATGTCTCGACAGTGACGGGTCACCCCCAAACCATCTACCTCTCCGTCGGGCCTTTGGATGTAGAGCCACGGCAGTCATGGCACGATGCACGCGTGTGCCATGCTCATGCTCATGCTCATGTATGCGTATGTGTATGTGTATGCGCGGCGGTGCCATGTCGGTAGTTATACATCGTGAGACGGGTTGTTGGGACACCCACGAGACGTAGCTGCATGCAGCTCCTACGCACCTCGAGTCTGAACGGCGGACAGCATCAACTGAGGTATGCAGGAGGATACGCTGTGTCAACGTTTCAGACTGGAACTTCAAGTCGAACGCCTTGTTGATGATTCCGTATTCTGCATGCCTTGCAACGACGACTTTTGGTCGGTAATCCGTCGTCGTGACCTTTCTCAGCTTTTCAACGTCATGCAGCATAAATGTCCGAAGTCCTTGGGAATTTCCTTGAGATGATGAGCACCTGTGATCCAACGGGAGAGGGAGGAAGATCAAATAAAGGGCGGCTGCGGCTCCTCTTCCCTGAAACGAGAAACGTCTTCACCAAAGGACGGGGAGACGATCTTTTCTCCACAGCCGTCATGTTCTTTTTTCAGCAGTGGGAAAAGGGACGACGACAGGGCTTCCTTTCCTTTTGCCTGCCATCGATACATGGGTGGAGCTTTGCCTAGAAGGAGGCTGTCGGACGGTTCGGGGCGAGCTTCGAGCACCGTTTGCTGTCAATAAAGGTTGAGATGGGACTCGACCTGGGTCTCGTCAGCGGTTGCGACTAGTCGACCGGTCTACCACGGGAGTCGAAAAGAAGGTGGTTGGGTTCCAGAGATGTTGGTGTAGGGACGTTCTAGTTCGTCAAAAGTTTGGTTGACGTCTGGGTGGAAAATCTGTGTGGAGGCTCAAGTGACGTCGCCGTGGTTCGCGGGAGATGCCACAGACGTTGGAGTTTCGCCGAACCGCAGATTCATCATTGGTGAGTTGCGTCTGCCGGGGAGGTGTCTTTCAAGGACGGCAGTAAAGGACAATCGTGTTTGACCCCTTGCGTGACCCAGCTGTTGCACTTCGCCACGGTGGTTAACGGACTGAATTGCTGATGGGCTCACAGTACGTCCACGCCATCACATGAAGGAGAGCATCGACGATGCGAGGAGAGACGTTGTGCGATTGAGAGCGAGCGGTTCGTGGCCAGTGGCGATATGCAGGCGGATTCCAGAAGGGGGGCAAAGTCACCTTCCTTCCGCTTGTTGGGGTGAGACGACGACAGGGCTCGCAGCCAGCATCCCTGCCGCACCCGATCCCTTCTGGGCAGGCAGTGGACCGCTGGGGCTCCAGATGCAGTCTTTCCAATCTTTTCCATCATGCGGCCACTCACATGTGATGGACAGCCATCTCTGCCCGCGCATCAGCAAGGACTGAAAAGTGAGAACGATCGACCCAGCGGGAGGAGATGCAAAGGCATGGGATGGCGCAGGATACAGTTGGTCCACCGTCTCAGAGTTTTCTCGAGCGGCGCGCGAAGTGGAGGGCCACCGACGCCAATCGATAGGCGAGAAAACGCGGGTGCGCGAGGGAGGCGCTGAAGAAGCAAGACCAGCGCAGCGATGGCAAGCCCGGGTGGGCACGTTTGTGGAGCGCGAGAAGCCCGTCGCTGCGCCGTTTGATGCAAGGCAGTGGTGGCTGTTGGTTGCGTTGGTTGTGTTGGTGTTTGCGGATGTCACTGGAAGCGCCCGAAGGGAAGAGGCTCACAGAGAGAGAGATACAGAGAAACAGACAACCGCGGTCAAGACATGGCGGCGGAGAGTCAGGCAGTTTGATTGAATTCTAGTTGAAACGCAGCGGCATGAAGGACATTTCGACCCGTGGCGGCCAATCGCAGCAGCCCGCCCGCAGGATTTGTTTCACGCTGGCCGCCGCGGGAAGGAACAGCCTGCCCTGCGCCCCCGCTGATTGGCCCGCGGCAGGGCCCTGCTCCCTTCCACTCGCGTCCAGGGCAGGTCGCCTCCCGTCCTTTTCCCGCTCTCCTTCCATCCTCCATCTTCATCTTCCATCTGCTGGAGACTTCCGTTCGTCCTTTCGCGCTGCTGTAGGACGAAAGGAGCGTGCGAACATCCGTGGACACATGGCAGCCGGACGGTGGACGACGGGCGACGACGAAGACAAGCACGATGGCGTCGCACTGCGCTGGCAGACGGTGGTGAGTGCTCGCTGCCGGTGGTGTGCAGCAGGCAAGGTCCCGACGGGGGCGATGTGCGTTTCCTCTGCAGCAGCCAATGGCGGGCGGTGCCTGGGCAGGGATGCGACAGGGGCGAGCACGCTGATCCATGTCGGGGGGCGTGTCGCTGGCCATGCCGCCCTCAACGCTTGCTCTCTCCCGCCTGCTGGCGAGCCTTTCTGCCTCCAGCTCCCCCCGACGGGCTCCACTCTGCGCTGCCGTCGCCGTCCTCGTCCTCCTCTTATGTCCTCGCGCTCGCACCTCTGCCCTCTGCTTCCCTTCTCCCTCACGCCTTCACGCGCGACCTCTCCTCGCTTCGCCGCACCCGCCGCTCCTTTCTGCCCTTTTGCGTCTGTTTGACTTGACACTGTCCGTCGCGGCCTGGTTGTTCGCTCCTTTACGACACGCCCGTCCTCTGAAACAAAGAAACAACCAAACAAGACCCTCACCATTCATTCACTGTTGGCGCGCATCACAGCCGTGCCAGACCCTTCACTCTCTCTGCAATCGCCCCGTCCGCAGAAACTGCCAGCCAGTTTCACCTTGACTGCGTCATTCATCCATTCATTCACCCGTCCGGCCGTCCATTCAGCCGTTCCACCTTCGATTCTTTCTCTTGTCCAGAGTACCGCCGGATCCGGCTCCATCGCAAGTACCCGTACCACCCTTTGCACTCCGGCCTGGTTGCACCGAATCCACTGCAGCATCACTTCAGCAGCGTCGCGCCCGTGACCTCAACCACCGGTTCGCACCCTTTGACCAGAAGATCATCCAGACTTCTGCACCCCCCGGCCGGCCTCCTCCTTTGTCTGGACGCCTGCTCAAATCAAACAAAGACTCGCCTGTCGTCCCCCGGTCGCTCTGCCCTCCTGTCGTTGGAAAAGTCAATTCCATTCCGTCACTGGCCTTCTCACCCCGCACCTGGCTCTCCACCTACGCCGAGGAATAGACTTCCGACGCTTTCTACATCTGACAGCTCCCAATATCCAACCCTGCAGAACGCAATCACCTCTATCCTCAACCACTTAAACCCCCGCGACC
>Ga0181461_10020_pt1 | contig 13326 bp, 11 predicted proteins | sample InSIn4SAF170_2_FD_119064 | JGI IMG/M metagenome (GOLD analysis project Ga0181461, IMG submission 119064) | Clean room microbial communities from NASA Spacecraft Assembly Facility at Jet Propulsion Laboratory, Pasadena, California, USA -... ...
TGAATAAGGGCGCACGGTGGATGCCTTGGCACTAGGAGCCGACGAAGGACGGGACTAACACCGATATGCCTCGGGGAGTCGTAAGTAGACTTTGATCCGAGGATTTCCGAATGGGGGAACCCACTGTCTCCGAACCGGATTACGGTCCTAGGTTAGAATGTCAACACAGCCAGGGTGGTATCCCACGGATGCCTCCACCGAAGCTAGCGCTCCGGCTTCTAAGGCTCCCACCTATCCTGTACAAGCTGTGCCAACATTCAATATCAGGCTACAGTAAAGCTCCACGGGGTCTTTCCGTCCTGTCGCGGGTAATGCGCATCTTCACGCATAGTATAATTTCACCGGGTCTCTCGTTGAGACAGTGCCCAAGTCGTTGCACCTTTCGTGCGGGTCGGAACTTACCCGACAAGGAATTTCGCTACCTTAGGACCGTTATAGTTACGGCCGCCGTTTACTGGGGCTTCGGTTCAACGCTTCGCCTTACGGCTAACGCTTCCCCTTAACCTTCCAGCACCGGGCAGGTGTCAGCCCCTATACTTCGCCTTACGGCTTCGCAGAGACCTGTGTTTTTGCTAAACAGTCGCTTGGGCCTATTCACTGCGGCTTCTCCTTAAAAGAAGCACCCCTTCTCCCGAAGTTACGGGGTCATTTTGCCGAGTTCCTTAACGAGAGTTCTCCCGCTCACCTTAGGATTCTCTCCTCGCCTACCTGTGTCGGTTTGCGGTACGGGCACCTATGAACTCACTAGAGGCTTTTCTTGGCAGTGTGAAATCTGGAACTTCGGTACTATAGTTCCCTCCCCATCACAGCTTGAGATTATGTTGGACGGATTTGCCTATCCAACTCTCTTACTGCTTGGGCGCACATATCCATCAGTGCGCATTCCATATCCTACTGCGTCCCCCCATCGCTCAAACGTTCATGAGGTGGTACAGGAATATCTACCTGTTGTCCATCGCCTACGCCTTTCGGCCTCGGCTTAGGTCCCGACTAACCCTGAGAGGACGAGCCTTCCTCAGGAAACCTTAGGCATTCGGTGAAAGAGATTCTCACTCTTTTTTCGCTACTCATACCGGCATTCTCACTTCTAAGCGCTCCACCAGTCCTCACGGTCTGACTTCGCTGCACTTAGAACGCTCTCCTACCATTGTTCGAAGAACAATCCGCAGCTTCGGTGATACGTTTAGCCCCGGTACATTTTCGGCGCAGAGTCACTCGACCAGTGAGCTATTACGCACTCTTTAAATGGTGGCTGCTTCTAAGCCAACATCCTGGTTGTCTGGGCAACTCCACATCCTTTTCCACTTAACGTATACTTTGGGACCTTAGCTGACGGTCTGGGCTGTTTCCCTTTCGACTATGAACCTTATCACCCATAGTCTGACTCCCAAGGTTAAGTAATTGGCATTCGGAGTTTGACTGAATTCGGTAACCCGGTGAGGGCCCCTAGTCCAATCAGTGCTCTACCTCCAATACTCGGTATCCTTGAGGCTAGCCCTAAAGCTATTTCGGAGAGAACCAGCTATCTCCGTGTTCGATTGGCATTTCACCCCTACCCACACCTCATCCCCGCATTTTTCAACATGCGTGGGTTCGGGCCTCCAGTCAGTGTTACCTGACCTTCACCCTGGACATGGGTAGATCACACGGTTTCGGGTCTACGACCACATACTAATTCGCCCTATTCAGACTCGCTTTCGCTGCGGCTCCGTGTCTTCCACTTAACCTCGCATGTAATCGTAACTCGCCGGTCCATTCTACAAAAGGTACGCCGTCACCCATTAACGGGCTTCGACTACTTGTAGGCACACGGTTTCAGGTTCTATTTCACTCCCCTTCCGGGGTGCTTTTCACCTTTCCCTCACGGTACTGGTTCACTATCGGTCACTAGGGAGTATTTAGCCTTGGGAGATGGTCCTCCCGGATTCCGACGGAATTTCACGTGTTCCGCCGTACTCAGGATACACTCCGGAGGAAATTCCTTTTCGACTACAGGGCTCTTACCCGCTACGGCTGATCGTTCCAGATCGATTCGTCTAAAGAATTTCTTTGTAACTCCAATGGAGTGTCCTACAACCCCAAGAGGCAAGCCTCTTGGTTTGGGCTGTTTCCGTTTCGCTCGCCGCTACTCAGGAAATCGCGTTTGCTTTCTCTTCCTCCGGGTACTTAGATGTTTCAGTTCCCCGGGTCTGCCTCAGATACCCTATGTATTCAGGTAAATGTACTGCTCCATTACGAACAGTGGGTTCCCCCATTCGGAAATCCTCGGATCAAAGTCTACTTACGACTCCCCGAGGCATATCGGTGTTAGTCCCGTCCTTCGTCGGCTCCTAGTGCCAAGGCATCCACCGTGCGCCCTTATTCACTTAACTATTAAAAGTTAATTCTTAAGAACTTACGTTTTTTGATGTCGTTGAATGTCTTGCTCTTATTTAGTTTTCAAGGTACAAAAATGGAGCCTAGCGGGATCGAACCGCTGACCTCCTGCGTGCAAGGCAGGCGCTCTCCCAGCTGAGCTAAGGCCCCGTATTTAATAGATGGTGGGCCTGAGTGGACTCGAACCACCGACCTCACGCTTATCAGGCGTGCGCTCTAACCGGCTGAGCTACAGGCCCATCTATCATATATATAATTGAAGAGAAATTAATCTCTCAAAACTAAACAAATAACACAGTATGCCCTTACTCTAGAGAATCAATCTCTAGAGCGTTCCGAATAATCCTTAGAAAGGAGGTGATCCAGCCGCACCTTCCGATACGGCTACCTTGTTACGACTTCACCCCAATCATCTGTCCCACCTTCGGCGGCTGGCTCCAAAAGGTTACCTCACCGACTTCGGGTGTTACAAACTCTCGTGGTGTGACGGGCGGTGTGTACAAGGCCCGGGAACGTATTCACCGCGGCATGCTGATCCGCGATTACTAGCGATTCCGGCTTCATGTAGGCGAGTTGCAGCCTACAATCCGAACTGAGAATGGTTTTATGGGATTTGCTTGGCCTCGCGACTTCGCTGCCCTTTGTTCCATCCATTGTAGCACGTGTGTAGCCCAGGTCATAAGGGGCATGATGATTTGACGTCATCCCCACCTTCCTCCGGTTTGTCACCGGCAGTCACCTTAGAGTGCCCAACTTAATGCTGGCAACTAAGGTCAAGGGTTGCGCTCGTTGCGGGACTTAACCCAACATCTCACGACACGAGCTGACGACAACCATGCACCACCTGTCACTCTGTCCCCGAAGGGAAAGCCCTATCTCTAGGGTTGTCAGAGGATGTCAAGACCTGGTAAGGTTCTTCGCGTTGCTTCGAATTAAACCACATGCTCCACCGCTTGTGCGGGCCCCCGTCAATTCTTTTGAGTTTCAGTCTTGCGACCGTACTCCCCAGGCGGAGTGCTTAATGCGTTAACTTCAGCACTAAGGGGCGGAAACCCCCTAACACCTAGCACTCATCGTTTACGGCGTGGACTACCAGGGTATCTAATCCTGTTCGCTCCCCACGCTTTCGCGCCTCAGCGTCAGTTACAGACCAGAGAGTCGCCTTCGCCACTGGTGTTCCTCCACATCTCTACGCATTTCACCGCTACACGTGGAATTCCACTCTCCTCTTCTGCACTCAAGTCCTCCAGTTTCCAATGACCCTCCACGGTTAAGCCGTGGGCTTTCACATCAGACTTAAAGGACCGCCTGCGCGCGCTTTACGCCCAATAATTCCGGACAACGCTTGCCACCTACGTATTACCGCGGCTGCTGGCACGTAGTTAGCCGTGGCTTTCTGGTTAGGTACCGTCAAGGTACCGCCCTATTCGAACGGTACTTGTTCTTCCCTAACAACAGAGTTTTACGATCCGAAAACCTTCATCACTCACGCGGCGTTGCTCCGTCAGACTTTCATCCATTGCGGAAGATTCCCTACTGCTGCCTCCCGTAGGAGTCTGGGCCGTGTCTCAGTCCCAGTGTGGCCGATCACCCTCTCAGGTCGGCTACGCATCGTCGCCTTGGTAGGCCGTTACCCTACCAACTAGCTAATGCGCCGCGGGCCCATCTGTAAGTGACAGCCGAAGCCGCCTTTCAACTTTCAATCATGAGACCAAAAGTATTATTCGGTATTAGCCCCGGTTTCCCGGAGTTATCCCAATCTTACAGGCAGGTTGCCCACGTGTTACTCACCCGTCCGCCGCTCGATCCACAAGCGTCACCCCGAAGGGAACAGCTTGTTTCACGCGCTCGACTTGCATGTATTAGGCACGCCGCCAGCGTTCGTCCTGAGCCAAGATCAAACTCTCCAATAAAGTTTGAATATGATTAACATAAGTTATCATATAGTTGTTCTTAGCTTTGTTTCTTACTTGACATACTGGTTAATTTGTTTAGTTTTCAAAGAGCAATTTTTTTCTGTCGTTTTTAGCGACAAGATATATTCTATCATCAGCACAACATAATGTCAACAAGTATTTTTGAATTTTTTTATTCGTTAATTTGCTTGTTAATAAATTGTTTTTTCCTGACAACAGAAACTAATATAGCATATATTTTGTACAAATTCAATAATTAATATTAAAAAAATCTATCAGGAAATTGATATTTTTCCTTGTCGTTCTTTCTAGCATATTGATTTATTGAGCATAGTATTAGCGACTTCGTTAATTTTCTAGTGCTCAATAAATCAAAAACTAGATATCATGTTAATTGTTCTTGGTCTGTTTTGGCATATACTTAAGACATTCTTGATGACTTGCTACCCGTCGGAACATTTGAAATAACGTTTCATATCGTTTATACATAGACCCTTTTACTGAATGATCAATTCGATGATCATCTAGATCCATTAATATTTCTTCTAACTCACGTTTAATTAAATACTCCATTTCTTTCTGTTCCATATCATTTATTATTATACCTAGCATTTTATACACCTCTATTTTCTTTCAGAAAAGCTATTACAATTAATCAATTCATCATTCATCTGAATCGATACTCTGACTGTCATAATTGTCCTACTTTCATTCAATTTCTAGTCTTTCATCTATACCCGTTTTTATGAAAATTTCATCCTACTTTATAAACTTTTTATGATTGTTTGTTTAAATCCCTTTTTGATTTTACATATTATGTACAGCTTGTTCATATTGTCCATTTTCATTCATAGACTAATAAAAAAGGGATTTGGGAGGATTCATATGCAGCATTTTTATGTATTCACTCTTCGCAAACAAAAAAAGTGGTTAGGAGTAATTATTCTTGCATTGTTTACAGCAATATTCTTTTTAATTGAACGTGATGGTGTGTTTTCTACTTTTTCATCCGATGAGGAGACAGTTGCTTTTACAAAAGGAAACAAAGATGATTCAAATATAGCGTTAACCTTTAATATTAGCTGGGGTCAGGAAAAAGTATTAGAAATCCTTAATCAATTAGAAAAAGAAAATGTACAAGCTACTTTCTTTGTTAGTGGTGAGTGGGCAGAACGTCACCCTGGAATTTTGCAAAAAATAACTGAAGGCAAACACGAACTAGGTATGCTTGGTTATCGTTACAAGAGCTATCTTGAACAAGAGCTTCCTCAAGTTCGTAAAGACATGTTATATGCAAAGGAAGTTTTTCGTAAGCTTGGGTTTAAAAATATTACCCTTGTTCGTCCACCTCATGGTCACTTTAATAAAGAGGTAATAAAGTTAGCGGAGCAACTTGGTCTAACAGTTGTCCACTGGAATGTTAATACAAATGATTGGGAAAACCCAGGAACCGACGCCATTATCAAAACAGTTATGGAACAAACCTCGAATGGGGATATTATCTTAATGCATGCATCCGACTCGGTAAAACAAACAGCAAATGCACTAAAAACAATCTTACCTAAACTAAAAGACAAAGGTTATAAATTTGTACCCATTACAGAATTAATTAATCAAGCACACGCACAAACAAAGTTAGTTGAATAGAACAAAAGCATCGGATGCCAAATGCTGTGGCAGCCGCTTTAATTAAAAAAACCTCGAACAATTACCTAATTAAAGGTAATCACGAGGTTTTTTCTAATTCACTATTTATTTTTTTGAATTTTTATTTTCATGGGATGTTTTTTTCGTTGGTTGCTTAGGCTTTTGATTTGTTTTACCTTTTTCATTTGGTTCCTTTTGATTGATTCGATGTAAAATTAGTAATTGATACGTATTACACGCTAACAATGGAATAATCATTAACCATGCATAATCCGTCCCTGAAGTCCTTAGACCCGGAACCCATTCTACAGTTGTCATTACTACCATTAAAAACAACGAAGGGATAAATGCTCGTTTGTTTGTTTGTTTTTCTTTTATTTTTGCGATAATCCAACCATATATAAGAATAGCAACTGCAATCAGAATAAAGACAATTAACGGTGAATCATTATCTGATTTAGAATATGGAAAATACACTAGGTCAAATATGACAAAGGCAATTAACAATATCTGTACTCCCGGCCATAACGTCCGGAACATACCTAGTCCAAATTGGTTAATAAACAAATAAGCGAAAAAACCAGTTTGACTGATTAAACTAAATACAAATCCTAACCCTATAAAAAAGATTACTACTCCGATTAAATCCACGAAATCAAACGGGTTTAATACATCGGTATAAGATTTTGTTTTTACAAAAAAACTAGTTACAAGTCCAGCAATTCCACCAATAATTAATGTTGTGAAAAAAAACCTTACCCACTTACGACTATTCAAATTAACTTCCTCCTGCCAAATACATTCTTACACGATTAATTATATCAAATTTATATTCATTGGTATTCTACCATAATGTTAGCTTTTTTCCTTCATGATGTGCATATTTTTTTCTTTTCACACTAATACTTAAATTGTATAGGAAGGAGGACTTCGCATGCTTCGGGCAATCTATTTTTCCTTCGTTGGGCTTATACTTGTCATCTTATGCGCTTGCTCGGGACAAGAGGCTAGTGGTCAGAAGCCTGATTATGAAGAAACAAAAAAAATGGTTGTGGATATTCTTCAGACTGAAGAAGGAAAAAAGGCACTTACAGATATTCTTTCAGATGAAAAAATGAAGCAACAGCTTGTTATTTCGTCTGATGTCGTAAAAAACTCTATTGATCAGGTACTTACTTCTGACAAAGGAACAGAAATGTGGAAAAAACTATTTTCTGATTCCAAATTTGTAGAAGCATTTGCCAAATCAATGGCCGAGGAGCAAAAAAAGTTAATAAAAAGTTTAATGAATGATTCCGAGTATCAAAAGCAGATGATTGAATTGCTTCAAAACCCAGAGATCACTGACAAAATGCTTGAAATAATAAAAAGCCAACAATTTCGTGCACATTTAGAAGAAACAATTCAACAGACGTTAGAAACACCTCTATTCCAAGCAAAGATGACCGAGACTTTATTAAAGGCTGCCGAGGAACAAAGTAAACAAAAAGAAGGCGGGGGTCAGGGAGGCTCATCTGATCAAGGTGGCGGTGGCGATAGTGGAGGTAGTGGTGAATAATGACAAAAGAGGTGACAATGTCACCCCTTTTTTAATCTTCAAGCTTAGCAATAACTTTCGCTGCAATTTTATGATATTCCTTACCAATTGGATGATCCTGCTGATAAACGGACGGTGCAAAAACATCCTCTTCTTCGTATGGTTGTTGTAGTGGCAGCTGACCTAATACTTGTGTTTTTAACACTTCAGCTAGTTTCTTTCCTCCACCTTGTCCAAACACATACTCTTTTTCACCTGTTACTTTACTTTCGAAATATGCCATGTTTTCCACAACACCTAATATTTCATGGTTCGTTTTCATAGCCATTTGTCCAGCACGAGCCGCTACGAATGCAGCTGTCGGATGTGGTGTTGTTACTACAATTTCTTTACATGTTGGTAGCATTTCATGTACGTCCATTGCAATATCACCTGTTCCCGGAGGAAGATCAAGCAGTAAATAGTCTAGATCGCCCCACTCTACTTCCTTGAAAAAGCTAGTTAGCATTTTACCAAGCATTGGACCACGCCAAATGATCGGTGAGTTATCTTCAACGAAGAATCCCATTGAAATAACTTTAATTCCCATTCGCTCTACTGGAATAATTTTTTCTCCGCGCACAACAGGTCTCTCTTCAACACCCATCATATCTGGTACACTAAATCCATAAATGTCAGCGTCAATGATTCCAACCTTTTTACCTAGGCGCATTAATGCGATTGCCAGGTTTACAGTAACGGTAGATTTACCAACTCCACCTTTACCACTAGCCACTGCAACGAATTTAGTCTTCGTATTTCCACCCATTAAAGTCGCTTCTTTTGCTTTATCAATTGCCGGTTGGTATTTTTTAATTACTTCTTCTGGTAGTTGTTCGAATCGTAATCCAACGGTAGTTGCACCATTTTTCTTTAGCACACCGACTAATTGTTGCTGTAACTGCATTTGCTCTGCAGTGTTTGTTTTACCGATGGCAATTTTTACACTTACATGCTTCTTATCTTCTTTTATCGTAACCTCTTTTATTCCACCAGTTTCTTCCAAAGTTCTATGTAAAAACGGATCTTTAACAGGATTTAATAGCTGTACTACTTCATCTTTTGTTAACATAGTATGTCACCATCCCTTTTCTAGCATCTTCGACAAAATTAGTGATAACCATACTAATTCCATCCTAAGATAGTATAACATAAATCACCAAAAATCTAAGTGATATGCATCATGGGATGGTACACATAAATTACTCCGCTTCTTCTGTATTATCCGTTATATATCGTAAAATTCCCTCATAGACACTTGCTGCCATCTTTTCCTGATATTCGCCTTGCTTTAGCAATTCTCGTTCTTGGTTATTTGATAAAAACCCAATCTCAACTAAAGCTCCTGGAATTTCTGCATGCTTTAATATGTAAACTCCATTTATTGCAAGCGCATCTCTTTTCGTATTTTCTAGATTACGAATAATTTCTGACTGGATCATTTTTGCAAGCTTCTTACTCTCATCATATTTTGAATAATAAAATGTTTGCGCCCCTCTCCATCTTGTCGAAGAAAGTGCATTTAAATGAATTGAAACAAAGAAGTCTGCATTTTTTGAGTTAATAAATTCAAGACGTTTACGTATATCCTCCGCTTTTCTATAGCGTAAACCTTTTGTATCTTCATTAGCTAAATCTGTATCTGTCTCTCTTGTTAAATAAACAATCGCACCCGCTTGTTGTAAAAAATCCCTAAGTTTTTTTGATACATTTAGTGCAATATCCTTCTCTAATGTTTCATCACTGCCAACCGCACCACCATCTGGTCCCCCATGCCCCGGATCAATAACAATCGTTTTACCCGATAGTGGCAAATTCCATGAATTCCATGCAGTCTTGCTTTCATTCAGAGGATATATGATCAATGCGATTAATACGATAAGACCCATCCCCCACGATACTAATTTCCAAACACGTTCCATGGTCCTCTCTCCTTACTGAAGATATGCTCTAACTATTTTATGGGACAAGACGTAAGATTATGTCTGAATCATTCTCATGAAACACTCGTTATTTCCTATTACCTTAATTGGACATATAGTCCGCTATTTGTAAAAAACACGAAAAAGGCTTGAATCATATCCAAGCCCTTTTTCTAATTGGAGCATTATTTACATAAGCTAATCAAATAATAATCCGATAAATATCCAAATCTTTTGTTCTATACTTCTGAAGGAAGCTTCATGAAGAACGGAACCTTTTCTACACCAATCATGCGGACATATGTAAATAATTGGCCTTTATGATGTATTTCATGATCCATTGCGTTTGATAACCAATAGCTTCCTGGAGCATTTATATGGTTAAATTCAACTTCAGCATTTAATTGAAACTTATATATCCCTTTCATATCTTGTTTTGTTATATCCGTATACCTTTTAACAATTTCACGAACGTCTGCTATTGATTGATAATTAATTTCGTCTTTCAATGGAGAGAATTCTCCACTTTTAACCATCTTTACAAACGTACCCATTGATCTAGCTATATGAATCGCCAAATCTGCTAAAGAGTATGCGTCATCCCATGGTTTAAAATTAATATGCTCATCATCAACTAAATCAAGCAAATCATGCACTACCATTCTATGCTGTAGCCAACCTTTTATCACTTCATCCATCGGATTCATTGCTTCTCCTCCTTCAAATAACAATTTTCTTCACCACATATGCTACATCTAATTGGAATAACTTTACAATAATTTTGACTTCAATACATTACAGAAGCAAACTTTCCGCATTTGTAGAATTTTTATAATTACTAAAAATAAAAAACGCCCATGCTGAGCGTTTTTTACTTCATATTTAATTTACTATTTCTATAACCATAGATGCTATAAATCACAAGCCCAATTACCAGCCATACAATGAATCCTTTCCATGTAAAAGCTGATAACTGTAACATCAAATAAACACAGAATAATACTGCTAATGACGGAACGATTGGTACTAAAGGAGTTCTAAAACCTCGTTCAACTTTAGGTTGAGTTTTTCTTAATACAGCTACTCCTATTGAAACAGTTGAAAATGCAAACAATGTACCAATACTTGTGAGTTCAGCTAATTTATCAAGTGGTATGAAACCTGCAAATAATGCCACCAATATACCCGTAACCCATGTACTAGTAATAGGTATTTTCGACTTTTCATTTACCTTTGATAACATATTCGGCAATAAACCATCACGACTCATTGCAAAAAATAAACGAGTTTGACCGAACATCATTACAACTAATACGGTTGTTATCCCTATAATAGCTCCTAAAGAAATGAAACCAGCTGCCCAATCCTTTCCTATTACAACTAATGCAAAGGAAACTGGATCTTTTACATTCAACATATGAAATGGTACAACACCAGTTAGGACTAGTGATACTACAATATAAAGGACCGTACAAATTGCAAGTGCAGAGATAATTCCTATTGGTAAATTGATCTGAGGGTTTTTAACCTCTTCTGCTGCGGTTGAAACCGCATCAAATCCAAAATAAGCAAACACTACAACCGCTGCCCCAGTTGTTACTCCAGAAAATCCAAATGGCATAAATGGTTTCCAATTATCTGGTTCAACATACCAGGCACCAACAACAATAAACAACAGTACAACTGCAATTTTCACAAAAACCATAATGGCATTAAACTTAGCAGATTCCTTAACCCCTCTTGAAAGTAATAATGTCACTAATAAAACGACAATTACTGCTGGAAGGTCAATAAAAGTCCCTTCAGAAGGATTAAATGCACTGGAGATTGCTTTCGGAAATTCAAATCCGAATCCTGCTAATAGACTTTGGAAATAACCTGACCAACCACTTGCAACGGCAGAAGATGCAAGGCCATATTCTAGAATTAAATCCCAACCAAGAATCCAAGCAACTATTTCACCAAAAGCGACATAACTGTATGTATAGGCACTCCCAGACTGCGGAATCATTGAAGCAAATTCTGAGTAACAAAGAGCTGCAAATGCACAAGCGAGACCGGCGATAATAAACGATATAATCAAAGCAGGACCTGCATATTTTGCCGCTGCCACACCTGTAAGAACAAATACACCTGTTCCAATTATTGCCCCAATACCAAGTAAAGTTAAATCCCATGCACCTAACACTCTTTTTAGGGTTTCAATTGATGGATCATATTGTAACTGTTTTTTTCGAAATAGATGCATATTGTCCTCCATTCTTATGTCGATACTACTCGAAATTACTTGGTTATTTTACTAGTATATGTTTTTTATGTAAACCCTAATATGTGAAAACAATGCTAAATAATTCCATGATTCTGTTATTCTTTACAAATATAATGAAATAATTGTAACTCAATAAATATTAACTCCTTTTTAACCAATAATAAATCTATTAAAGGGAAAATAATGATAAAGTGTTCAACCTAGGTGGAAGGAGAGTTAGAATGGAAGCAAATAATTCAAAATTAACATCAGCGGAAATGGGTAAGCTTTGGGCAGTATATATGGGTAATACGATGGGGAAATGCGTTCTTCGTTATTTCCTTAAACACGTGGATGACCCAGACGTTAAAAAGGTATTAAACACTGCCATAAAAATAAATGAGGCATTTATTAAAAGCGTAATTTCCTTTTTTAAAGATGCCGATTTCCCAATCCCTATTGGTTTTACTGATGAAGATGTAAATGTTGATGCACCTAGATTATTTCATGATGAATTTTACCTCCATTATTTGCAATATGTTGGGAAGGCAGGATTGAGTATATATTCAGTTGCCATTCCTTTAGTGACAAAAAAATCGATACGAGATTTTTTTATGTATAGTATGAATGAAACTGCTAAATTGTTGGCAGATACAAATGATGTCTTAAATAAAAAAGGCCTATTAGCAAACTCACCACAAGTATCTAATCCTAATGAGAACGATTTTGTTGATAAACAACATTATCTGGCAGGTTTTTTGGGGAATAAAAGACCACTCCACGGGATAGAAGTAGCTCATTTATATGGGAACCTCAATAACGATGTTACGAGTAAAGCACTTATCATCGGGTTTGCTCAAACAGCTAGGAAAGAAAGAGTACAAAAATATTTTGAACGCGGGAAAAATATTAACCAGAAGCACATTGAAAAATTTTCTAAACTGCTTTCAGCAGACGGTTTACCTTCACCAACACTATTAGACCATCTGGTTACAACATCGGCTACGCCTCCATTTTCAGATAAACTTATGGTTTTTCATAAAATAGACATGTTTTCCATGAAGATAAGGGAATACGCAAACGGAGTTTCCCTAGATGGAAGAAGGGACTTAGGGGCATTATTCGCCCGCTGTATTTTAGATGTATCTCTCTTTGTAGAAGATGGTGCAAACATTCTGATTGATCATAATTGGATGGAACAGCCACCATCATCACCAAACCGAAACACTTAGCGCTCTTTGTGTCCATAGCTTATTATCAGCCACTTGCGGCTACTGAAACTCAAGGCACATATGATGTGTTAGTAAACGTTCACGGTGGTGGATTCACTGGTCAAGCTGGTGCTATCCGTCATGGTATCGCGCGTGCACTTCTAAAAGCTGATCCAGAATATCGTGGATCACTTAAGAGTGCAGGATATCTAACTCGTGACGCACGTATGAAAGAACGTAAGAAATACGGTCTTAAAGGTGCACGTCGTGCTCCACAGTTCTCAAAACGTTAATAACCTTAAATTTAAAGACTCTTTTCACTTCGGTGGAGAGAGTCTTTTTTGGTTAACGAAACTATAATATTTGATATATATGGCTAACAAATAGGTTGTGGTTCCATCTAGCTAAGTGTGGGCAAGCGACTGATAAT
>Ga0181461_10021_pt1 | contig 13231 bp, 7 predicted proteins | sample InSIn4SAF170_2_FD_119064 | JGI IMG/M metagenome (GOLD analysis project Ga0181461, IMG submission 119064) | Clean room microbial communities from NASA Spacecraft Assembly Facility at Jet Propulsion Laboratory, Pasadena, California, USA -... ...
CCTAACCGATATGAGGCCACGAAAGGGGTACCGATTCGCGTCCAAAACAGCTAGCGCGAGGGTTAGGGTTGTCCGCATGTAGTAGAAAAGGGGTACGCATTCGTAGGACCGATTCGAACATTAAAACACATCATTTACTCCGCGTTCTCCATACTAATTGTATTCGTGGTGATGCGGTTTGCATTTCTACGTTGTTACTTTAATGAAAAGTGATACTTGGTGTTGCCGCTAGGGTTGGGGTTAACTTAGGGTTATAAAATGGAGCACTGCTTTAGCGCACAACCCGGCGCAGAACAGGAGAACAACAAACGAGACCAACGGAGGCGAAAGAGCCGCATTGTTAAAGCAGCATTAACCGAAGACGAGATTACGCAGCAGTTTCATTATCTTGAACAATTTCGTGCTCTTATCTGCCGACAGCACTGTACCGCAGTACTCAACGTTACCACTCATCTGCAACAACACCACGCGACCACGTCAAAGGACCGGAGACGGATTGTACAGCACTTTGAAGGGTTGCAATTAAGTACGCCCGATGAGATTATTCCCCCACCACCGGGTAGGCTACCGTTAAAAGAGCTGGGCGATTCGCAGAATGCATTTCAGTGCACGCATTTTGATCCGATCACGGGAGATAGTTGCAACAAAATAACGATCAACTTGGAGGGGTTGCGGATGCACTGCAAGAACGCACACCAGATAAGATGGGTAGGCGACACACAGAAACTCTACGACAAGGTTAGGGTGCAGACATTCTTCCGAAGCGGCGGCTTCCAGAGGTATTTCACCGTCAACGAGTCATATCAAGAAGCAAGTCCAGATGCAGACACACAACAACTTCGGACGTTGCTAGACGAATGGAAAGGCACACAGTCTACACACGAGAGGGAGATGCAGGTCATGGACGCGGAGGTTGCGAAACAGGACAAGACAGGCTGGTTCAAACGTACGGGCTGGCCCGAACTGTTTAAGGATCGCAACTTATATTATCTCTCGCATCTAATTCGGTTGCCGCAACGACAAGAGGAAAAGCTTCAGCTGGCAGCAAAAGCCGTAGAGCTTCTTGTTGAAAGGAGCGTTGCCGGATTATCAACTCTTGCGAGGGAGACAAGGCGCTGGCTACGAAGTGCTCAACGAGAGGAGGTGGACCAACGACCGATGGCCCGACTGCAAAACCCAGAGAGTCAAGCAACATACGCCCGTTACATTGTCATGTTCATATGCTTTGTGCTCCGTCTGATTGAGGACGATGAAAAACAGCAGAGCGACAGTGAGAATGAAAGCGAAAGCGACCCGGATACAGTCTCAAGCTCGTCAGCATCAGGTACTTACAACGACAAAGCCACCGCGAATGACGCATTTAAAGACGCACGTGAACTCTTTCCGTGGAAGGGCAGGCAGAAAGAATGTGCACGGGGACTCTGGCGGTTGCTTGATCGTGCCGATGGGAATCATCTGCAGGAGGCAGTCTTAGAACTTATGGAGTCATTTATCTTTATTACCACTGGGAATGACCCGTTTAGTAGCGGGCTTATCATCTTTACAGCCGTACTGGGCATCGATGCGGAGATGAACCGCTTGCGAACGGCAAAGAACTATTCATACATGCTTGCGGGCATTGTGTACTGTACAAGACTGCTTGCGGTCGAAGCAATATTACCGTCACAAGAGCGGGAGACGCAAGGAGAGGAAGAGAGGGAGCTCTTTCTACGGCGAAGAAAAGACTTTCTAGCAGACGGTACGTTCAGCCCAATGAGCGAAATGCTTAGTCTTCTTGCATACGGAAAATTCGTTGCGTTGAATGCAGGTAATTCCGGGAACGCGCTCTGGTCGCAGGACAAAAAGACTTTCTATCTGAACGGGCGACCGATTGTTATCAGTCGATTCCAACAGATGGCGCGAGATGTGATGGAGAAGCTAGAGAACACATTCTGGGAGGATTTAATGTGGGTCGGCGACATCTCCAAGCGATTCATCATCCCGCTTAAAAAAATCGTTGATGACGTTACATTCACCCGACGGGGAGCTTGCTTTATTGATAATCCCGAGAACAAGCTAGGAGGTGGTCTGGAATGGATGCTGCAACAAATCATGCGGACGAGCGGTGGGAGAAAACTGCGCTCTCGGGACGGTACCAGCTGGAATGTTAAGCATGTGAAGAAGTACATTCGAGACGTTGATCGCTTTCGTGAGCTTCTGCTATTCGCAACGCATCTTTTGATGGGCCAGCCGGCAAGAGGAACGGAGATCACTACAGTACGGTACCGGAACGGGGTGCTGCAAGACCGAAATCTATTCGTCATCGACGGCGTGTTCACTATGGTGGTCCGATATCACAAGTCTCAATCTCAGTGGGATAAGCCGAAAGTGGTTCCCCGGTTCGCGCCAGAAAGACTAGGACAGGTCCACACGCTATATCTTGCGTACTTGCAACGCTTGTATGAGTATCTGACGGTTCAAGTACTTGGTGGGAGCTTCACTGATTACACATGGGCGGATGAGCATGGACCGTGGGCGACCGATCGATTAACACGGATCATCAGGCGAGAGACGGAGGCACATCTCGGAACGGGCTTGACAACATTGGATTATCGTCACACGGCCGTCGGGATTGGCAGGATGGCTGTTGGAGAGTCGTTTGCACGCGGTTATCAAGATGAAATTGGTGAGATAGAGGAGCCCGAGGTGGAGGAAGATTTACTCGAGCTCCAGAATTCACGAACGACGTTCATGGGTGTCAACAACTACAGCGTCCCGGTAGATATCGTCAAGCATCTTAGCGTTCGATCAATCGAAGCTTTTCGACCGCTAAGCGAGATGTGGCATCGGTTTCTTGGCGTGGATGGGACGGCATTTGACGTCTCAAGGACCCGGCAGCTCTTACCACACAAGGAAAGTACAGAGATGGGTACTGCTAGGCTACAAAACAAGCGACAATGTGAAAGCAGTAATGTGTTAGCTCCAGCTTTCAAGCGGGTTCAAGAGCCGGACGAGTACCAGGAATCGCTCTATAAGGCAATGCAGCAAGCGCTGGGCACCACTATTGTTGAGTTTCGTTCTTCAGAGCAGGAGCAAGCAACACGGGCGGTTCTTCAAGGACAAACGCCACTGGTTGTTGTGCTTCCCACCGGTGGAGGAAAGACGTTTGTTTTTATGGCGGCAGCATGCATGGAAGATCCAGGCGTTACCATCTTTGTTGTTCCGTTCCGGGCGTTAATCGAGAATATGGTGAAGCGCATGAGCAAAGCCGGAATCGACTGCATTGAATGGAAACACGGGCATGTGAATCCGGCAACGGTTGTAATCGTGAGTGCAGATACAGCCGTCGATGCGGGTTTTCTTAGCTACGCGATGCTTCTGAACATCAAGGGGATGTTACGTCGCGTAGTAATTGACGAGGCTCATCTCACATTCACGTCAAGCGACTGGCGTACAAAGCTTGCAAGATTAAAGGACTTACGTGTCTTATCTTGTCCGTTTGTACTACTGACGGCGACGCTTCCACCGGTGCTCGAGGAAGAGCTTGGAGACAGCATGTGCATTAGGAACGCAACGTATATACGAGCCAGCACCGTCCGGCCGAACATCCAGTATGTGGTGTCATGGTGTAAGCGTGGGACCGAGCGACAAACGGCAATTGAGATCTGCCAGCGACAGCAGAGACGGTTAGTCGGCGGGCTAAAGGGTGTAATCTACTGCAACAGCAAGGCGGATTGCGAGTCAATAGCGGATGAGCTTAGCTTACTGTATTATCATGCGGGGGTTGTTGATCGATCAGAACGGTTGGAAGCTTGGCTAAAAAGAGGAGGGTTAATTGTTGCAACGTCAGCGCTTGGTACTGGCGTGGATTTCCCGGGTATCGTGTTCATCTTACACGTTGGATTGCCGTGGAGCATGATTGATTACGCCCAAGAAAGCGGACGTGGTGGACGTAATGGGGAGGTGGTCAGCTCAATCATTGTCGTTGAAGAAGGTCAAGTGGAACAAAAGATGAAGCAAAGCGGTGGGAACGTTGACGTGTTGGCAATGGGGCTCTTTGTCACATCAGGCGGCTGCCGGCGAGGTATTATGAGCAAGCATCTTGACGGAAGGGCAGTGTGCTGCAATGACATTGACTCGGCCGGTTGCGATCGATGCGGCGACGGGCTAACAGAATGGCAAGAGAAGCAGGTGCAGGCAGCGGAGGAGTGGGACGCCGTTAAGGTCATGCTAGATGAGCTTACGGACAACTGCCCAATCTGCTGGGTAATGGGGGACGCAGAGCATCAAGTTATCGTTGGTGAGTCACATATGCACTCAATGATACGCTGTCGACGTAGGTATGAAGGACTATCTCAGAGGGAGCTAGACTTGTTTCGAGACAAGATATGGTACAGCAAGGGCAGTCACAGCTGTGGGAAGTGTGGGATCAGTCAACGGTACTGCAAGACGGGAGAGGACGAGAAAGAGGATTGTCAGTGGGCGAACGTAGTAATACCGGTGGTTCGAGGAGCAGTTGGGGTTCAAGAATTTGTTAGCATCATCCGAGAGGTTGGGTTCTCAGGGGCGTTAGAGGGAAGCTTTGGGGAGTATGGACGTTGGCTTGGAGAAAGACACGTTCGGAGAGTTTGGGGAGAATTTTTTAGCAACGCAATGGTTGTTCTTATCCGTATATTGCTATGGGTAAGACGAGGGAGGCAAGAAGAAGAGGATTTTAGTAGCTGGGAATTCTAATGGTTATGAGGTTTATGGAAGAGCAATTAAAAGGGTTTTATATTCATTAACGTTTAAGGGTTTAGTTTGATTCATAAAGTGAAGGAATAATATAAGTAGTTGAGTTTACTGAGTTTTTTGTATTTTTTATACCGAAGAAATAGATGATTATAAGGCTGAAAGGAAGAGGGTTATTTTTCTTTCTTTTTAGGGGTAAAAAAGAATAAGTTAAACATTAGATAGGTAAGGCTGCTAACAATAGAACATGTGAAAAGGAAAAAGGAACGGTTAGTTATAAGAGGAATAAATGTAGTTGAATATAACACTGACGGATATGTTTTAGATCTAATAGAATAAGATTTAATTGTCAGGACTAAAATTAGATAAAAACAAATAATTACATAATGTAATAAAAAGCTTTGATGGCGAGAAGTTTTAAAGATTAAGTTTAGAAGGGAGATGAATGATGTGTTTTAATGTTCGAATCGGTCCTACGAATGCGTACCCCTTTTCTACTACATGCGGACAACCCTAACCCTCGCGCTAGCTGTTTTGGACGCGAATCGGTACCCCTTTCGTGGCCTCATATCGGTTAGGTCTCGTTTGTTGTTCTCCTGTTCTGCGCCGGGTTGTGCGCTAAAGCAGTGCTCCATTTTATAACCCTAAGTTAACCCCAACCCTAGCGGCAACACCAAGTATCACTTTTCATTAAAGTAACAACGTAGAAATGCAAACCGCATCACCACGAATACAATTAGTATGGAGAACGCGGAGTAAATGATGTGTTTTAATGTTCGAATCGGTCCTACGAATGCGTACCCCTTTTCTACTACATGCGGACAACCCTAACCCTCGCGCTAGCTGTTTTGGACGCGAATCGGTACCCCTTTCGTGGCCTCATATCGGTTAGGCCGACATACGTGCATGTCGCACCGAGTATAACCAATCCCAGTAGTTGCGATTGCCAGGACCCATAGGACGATCGACTGGTTAGATAAAACTCCAACACACCATCGTAATAACCAGCAGGTAGATCGCCGTTGTATCGTGTAACTTCGAATACTAGTACTGCGAGAAGAAACATCCATAACACTAAATCCATTCCGATATGTGCGCCTGGGTGGATGCCGCGTTTGTTGAGGCAGAATGTGAGAATTTCTGCAATATTCCACAGTGCCGATGTACCGCACTAGTGCGAAGCCGTATATCAGTATGCATCTGGTAAAACACGACTTACAGAGAGTTATTCTCAGACTTACTGCTGCAAGCATCATGCACTCGAAGAATATGCCACCTTTGAAACTGTCACTAGATACGTCGTATGGGCCGGAGGTGGAGGCGCCAGATACGGAATAGCGAAGATACTGTTTGATCCATCTTGCTGAAATCGCAATAGGACCCATGATAAGGCATAGCGTGAGCGTTCGAAGACCAAGCTTCCAATTCCTGTGGGGTGAGTTCTTGTAGCTTGAAGCGTTCTCGATTGGGTTGGCTAATGCCGTTAAGAACGTAGTACTTCCCATAGCAAATCAGTAGGGCTAGAATAGAAAGACAGAGAGATTCCCAGCTCGACTCAGTCGTTGTTGTATGTGACACAGCCGTTACAAACGTTCAGATGACGCTGTAGGGGGGATGGTAGTTAAATAAAGAACAGCGAACAAGACATTAAACAAGGATTCCGGTCAGCGTAAGCGGACTTACGAGGATCATCTTCAAGAGCCTAGAAGGACCTGAGAGAAGGATTTTACTCTAACCGCTATGAGTGTGGTCATGTGTCAAGGGTGCATACAAGGTGGTCGTAAGTCGGGCTCTTAACAAAATACCCCTGCAATGGCGTCTACAAGGAAGAAGCAGCGATGTACGGGAATATGACGCCACGAACGCTTGCCATCGAGCTTGAGGCTTTGTTGAAAGCTTGACCTAGGAGACTTTATCAAAGTGCTCGTAGATTTGAAAGGTCGGCTCTTCGCCACCGATAAGAGGCGTGCTTGTGTCACAATATCAGTTATCGAATAAAGTTAGATGTATAGGTGCGAGGGAATTTTCTCACCTCGCCAGTCTTAATATCACGAGGTTGAAGGGATCATGGATATTGCCGTGATTACTTGTAGCTGCAGGGACGCGCGTTTCGTGTATGGATTAAACGCCACGTTTCGGAGCAAAGATAGACAAGGAGCAATATCTAGCAAGGATGTTTAGCATTCACAAATTTATTTACTCCGCTTTGAGAACAAAGTTCAACATCTCCCATCTCATTAGAGCAGACACGATAACAAGTGTCGCTCCACCAGCTATTCCCATTTTATATGGCTGAGGTTGCCTTCGCGATCGCAGCTAGGACCAAGTGTGCGACTTCAGGAGAAAGCTCGTCCACCAACCCTGATTCAACTCCGCCTAGTGCGGCTCGAATAGTCCTCTCTCGCAGATTTATATGGTGTGAGACGGCCACATCGCGCACATATTTGTACCCAACGTTCTGGAACAAACATCCAGCCATGGCAAGAGAGAGAGGGAAATTATGCCAATCTGCGCGACATAGATGAAGGGTATCGTTCGTGGTTTGAGATTCGGTGGGGCCTTCGTAGCGACGGAATAACTTGTCTGGAAGGTGAAGCCTGTTCCCAAGCCAATGACAAACCCATAGCCGTAGACCTTGGAAGAGATTGTGTTTATGTTGACAGTAAACATTAGGCTTGTTCCAATCAAGATAAGACTTCCAGAGATTAGGTAGAGTACAGCGTATCTTTTGAATTGCGGAAGAACTGCACCAGCGATTGCTCCACTAAGAATGTTGGAGCATATTACGGGGAGCATTCGAACAGCAGATCGAATCGCGGTGTCGCCTCTCGCGAGCTGGAAATAAAGAGGGAAGTAGTAGAGCGTAACGAAATGCGCACAAGTTAAGGCAGAGGTGCCTATGTAGAGCAGTATCATTGTCCTAGACTTGCATAATTCGACTGGGAAGATACGCGACGCCTTGTCTGTGAGGACGGAGAACGCTTGCTGGCAGACATAGGCTGCTAATACAAGCGCCCAGACGATAAAGATGGATATAGTGAATGCAGAGTTCCATTCTTTTCCTGCGCCAGTACTAGCGAACGCAATAACCGTGTTGAGGAGGACGAAAGAGCCGCAATGTAGGGCAAGGCCAAGCCAGTTAATCGACATGAGCTTCTCTGCAAACGTCTTGGATGTTTTAGGCTTCCAAGATGGCAGCAAGAATGGATAGCTAGGTGATAATAGAGCATATATCAGTGGATGGATATAAAGTGCCTGTTTAAAGGGTGAGCTGGATACACTAGATGAGATTATATTCCGAGTCTTGATGCACATACCCACCGCTAGGTCGCTGCGCTGTCCGCGAAGCCACTTCCAACCAAGGGTCCAACGATTGCGCCAATCGACCAGAATCCTCCGACTAGGGAATTGTACAGAGGCACCTTAACTCGCGGGGCGAATACGGATGTATATCTCGGCGCACTTTGAGATATTAGTAGCTATTGGGAGCGTAGTCATGATATGATACTTACCTCATATACAAGCCACAACATGCTACTCCTGTGATGATCCGGCCACCGATCATGGCATTTATGGAAGGAGCGGCGCCGTCGTTGAGCAGTACATTATATCTACAGTACCGCCAGTGCACTTCGAATGTCGCGTTCAGTCTCGCAATAAGTAAATTCACCGAGACTGCTGCCATCATGAGACTAAGCGCAATCTATGCAAGCTTTTGAATTTCTCCTAAGCTTTCGTAAATTGAAGGCTGCAGTGACGCAAATATAGTGACGTCGAGACCTGTCGCCAGACTTAATAATCGGTAATGCTTGACAAAGGTCTATAACTCTCTGACCGTATATGAAGCCGGAGAAAGCCAGACCGGTAAATGCTACAGCCTAACGCTGAGGGGAAAGCTGATTCTGGTAGATGGTTTCGGAAAGTTATGGTCCAACTCCCATCTCTAATGACTCCATCTGCGTCTTAAAACCTTCGGTGTTATTGTCCTGGATCTAAGATCCAATTGAGATAGATTAATCAACCATCATTGTAGAAGATGAAGAGGAAAGGCAAAAAGTATTATAGGTTCTCTAATATTGTTGTTTCGCAGGTCATCGCTTATATAGCCACGTCTACACCTCAAGGGCTTTTCTTTGCCGTTATCGCAGGGGTGGCATTTCTAATTTGAGAATAATATCCTACAAGGTCGCTTAATTGACCTTTGAGGAATACAAAACTATAAAACCTGTTTTGATTGGTCCCGGAGATTTGTATGACCCAACGATGGGAAAACCTGATCTGCAGCGAATATTGTCATGAAATCTTCAAGGGCGGCTCACGAACCGCGTTGAGAGCCTTTTACTTCGTTTTTTCGACGACTCTCAACCCGTTCTCGTACTTGTTCTGATGATCGAGGCGCCCAATTCCCTTAGCCAACTGAAAATATTCATATGAATAGTTCTTACGACGGACCGACGTATTGGTTGTTTGTTGGAGCTCCTCCCTTCTTTTCACGCTAATGGATGCCTGGACTAGAACAGGCAACTATGATCCTCTAATATTCTTCAAATTGAATGGAGTACTCATGCGATCATTACATGCGCACGGTAGTATAGCGCGGGCGGGACACGCTTTTCGCTATGGGTTTCTCCGCCGCCAGGATGTCTCTGTGATGCGCACCAGGATCTTCATGACCCGATCGCTGTTACTAAGCACTTCAGTTGGTTCTGATTCGACGAGGTAATTTCCAATTTGAGCAAGCGTGACTGATGTTGTTGTGCCATACATAACTAAATATAGTCCACGCTCGGGAGGATACTGCATCACAACTCTATGTGGCTGCGTACTAGAGGCTAAGTGTGACAGGCTCACTTCGTTCTGACGTCCTGATAGGATCTCAACGATAACGGAGATGAAATACCTGCATATTTACTCGCGTGCAAACGTCGCTCTGTCGATCTGTCCTCGATCTTTTTAACAAAGGGAAGGATAGTATTACAGCCGCAGAACTGTTGTTGATTGCTACTTTACCTACGACTCCAGCTACTGAGACCATCAATCAACCATCCCATCAATGAAACGACTCTAAGAGCGCCGGAATCATGGACTTGTTGCCAGTCCTATTGTTGCACGTAGACCGCTCTTCCGAATGCCGATCTCATCCCTCGAGTATTTTGTTTTCGAGTAAAGTCCATGGCGTGTAGGAGCCGAAGATCTCGCGATTCAGCAACTTTTTTGAACAATTTAGGAATGGTTTTGGTGCTTATGATAGTATCTATGTAAAGTGGTGATGTTTTGAGCAGAGTCTTCGCGACGCGCAGGCGAGGTCGTGGATTACTTTAACGTAAGGCGCTCCGCTATTTTAGCCAGGATATGGGCCAAAATATCTGCTTAAGGGAATCAACAGTTTGGCGATGGACCTTGGCATTCAAAAGGAAGCAGGTGTCCGCGTCCTGCCGCTGACGTTATAAGCTGCTGCAAACAAGACATGCGACGGCTGATTTACCTATAAGCCGTTATTAATATACATTAAAGAGATAGCAAACGCAGCTTAGGAGTAGTTAGATGGTGATTATAAATCAAGAGGTAAGCAGAAAACAAGACGAGAATTAGAGGTTAGTTACCTCCCCCCGAACAGTAATCTATTACTCTTCGATGGCCGTAATGCCTTCGCAATTACGACGCCAGCATATTAGAACAGTGATATTTGATATAAAAAACACGCCAAAAGACACTATAGATAACTATAGATTCACTTTAAAGGTAGTATTAAAACTTATAGAGCCAGAAAAAAAAAGAGAATACAAGGAATGACCTTCATATAGAACAATGAAGTCAAGCCAAGGGTTTTGAACCGGCCGTATAAAAAGTGGCTTCGCAAAACTCCATATTAAGCGCAGCAACTTAGGAAGTGGAACAGGAAGTTGTTCCTCCTGTAAAGCCTAAATAATGTTAAATCTACAGTCTACTTTAGTGGTGTCCTTGCCTTAGGGAGGCTGCCAGGTAGGTTATGACTTGATCTGGCTGGTGCGGACAATCAACGAGAGAATGGGTAGGAAAGAATCGGTAAAGGGCTGGAGGATACTGGGACGTAAATCACCTAAATCCAAGAGGAGAATTGCAAAGGCGTTCTTCTAGGCTTGTCAAGATCATCGAGCGCAAATATTACTACCCGCTACCTGGTTTGCTGAAGTAGACATGCGATATCCAGCATGAACATCTTAAAGTGGGCTGGTTCCGAAATAAGCATCATCAACATACACACCCGCCCATGCGGCGGTTCCCGCCTTGCAAATCGTAGTCAGCTGCACAAACACCTGAGTATCTGTAGCTGATGCTGTCCAAATGATGTCTGTCCGCGCCCACGCCGAATCACTCAGTGTTGTTTCTGAGTTCATTAGCGTTGAGGAACCTACTGTCCAGCGGGCTCTGCATGCTCCAGGAATAGACTGTCTGTTCCACGCCGAGAAGTAGTACGTCGTGCCGGGCACAATGGGAGGTCGCTGCACCAACGGCAGGGATGCTGCAATCGAGTTGGATGGATCCAGTGGCGTAGGAACGGCTGTGATGAGCAATGCGCCAGAGCCAGAACGAACGATGGCCGACTGAATCTCTAGGCGCTCCCTATAAAGTGACTGGCCATTCGTAGGATCGCTCCAGCCAGGTATAACTCCGCCAGTCGTGTTTGTGCCGATTCCGGTCTCAAAATCCCCATTCACGAGCAGGTTGACTGCGGTGGAGCTAGGCCTTGACGACGTCGTTGAGGAAGATGTGGAGCTGCTTGTGGGTGTTGAAATCTGCGTCGTGGATGTCGACAGGCTTTCGGCAACCGACGATGTTTGCGTAGTGCTGGCTGAAGAATCGCTTGTGGACGCGCTTTTAGTGGTCGTCATGATCATGGTGTCCGATTGGAAGTCTACTGTGGTGGTGCTTGTGACGTACACAGTTGCTGTTTGAAACGAGGATATCTTCTACAGGTGCCATTTTGTTAGCTTCTATCTTCTAAAGCGAATGGTTAGACTATACAATTGCCGCAACAGGGACAGTTGTAGTGACGAGCTCCGATACGCCACCAGGCGCTTGAACGCTCGTAGTACCTGACTCAGAGACAGTACTTGTGGTAGTGGACGTCCTCGTAATGATAACCGTGCTTGTGACAGTAGCATTCAAGGCATCCAAGCATGAGCAGGCGCTTTCCAGGGCCAATGCAGACACAGCCAAATAGTGAGGGTTAACACGTTGTGACGTTTCAGCGTCCTGCCTCTTCTTTCGTGCATTCGGAAGTTCCTTTATCACGTTATTGACGACGGCCATCAAAGAGGCGAACTTTCTGCGAACATACAGTCTCGACCGCTTCACCACGTATAGGCTTTAACACAGTCAGCGACTAACCAGAGGCCTGATATATCGCCTAATTCTTACACTCCTAGTTTGAGTAATGATTGTTGTAGACTGAAATTGTTCATTAGCATAATATCCTTGGTTCGTGGTAACAGCAGTCTTTACAGTAACTGTTGTAGTAAGGACGCCTATCGTCTAAAAACAATCTGTTAGTTCACAGAATATGCCCAGCTTGGACATTCTTACCGAGACCGTTTCGTAAACTGTTGTGGTCGATCTCTGCCAAGGGATTGTGAGTTTCCATAAGGATAAACCCGGACATTCCATGAGCGTACTAACCCTTGGTTCATTGGTTGACGTGGCTACAGCCTGTGACACTCATATAAGCAAAAATCCTGCGTCATCCGCCTCCAGCCATTAGGCAGTCGCACGACTGACTCACCAATTCAGTCGTTACAACTATTTCGAATACATCAGTTATACTCGTCGTGGTGACTGTAGAAATTCCGCCTCCTTCCGACACATCTTTCGAAGTTAATGCTGCTGAAGGGCAGATTGTATAGGCTGCATCAAAGTAGGAGACCAGTTTCAACTCAACACCAAGAGTGCAATCCGCGCCCGGGACGGGAGCTGCTGTCGAACTATTGCTCAAAAAGTGGCGGTGCATCAACACTATGCGAAGTCAGCCAGCGAAAATATCAACCATGACCGATTCGAAAATATCGCTTACGTCCTAGCTTCAGCGGATCTGCATTTCTCGCATGGCTATCCGAGGACGAAGCCACTGTCCCAACCGCCACAATAGGCAATAGGATGCACACTAACGCAATAGCAACCCTTCTGTCATCGTTTTCTAGGGGTTGCTTTTGAAGTTTTTTCCTCTAGTAACAGTCTCGACTTTTGTCCGCGGCATTGCAACCACGGAAACCACAATTTATTTGAAGGAGATTAAGAACTGACTTTCATTAGAGAGGTTATGCCTGATCGGACCGAGATAGAAAACCAATAGTCTTATTGTTTAATTTTTATTTTGTGAAAGCACAGAAGCCTGTCGTAATTTTTTATCTTGATGCTTTTTCTTGAACCCCTATTATGAACCCTAGCAAGGGTTATACTTAAAGGACACGCAGTACGTTTCCATTTGTGATTCCAAACGTCAACGAGTAGATCTTACCATGCATAGAAGGGTTGCTATTGCGTT
>Ga0181461_10019_pt2 | contig 13197 bp, 14 predicted proteins | sample InSIn4SAF170_2_FD_119064 | JGI IMG/M metagenome (GOLD analysis project Ga0181461, IMG submission 119064) | Clean room microbial communities from NASA Spacecraft Assembly Facility at Jet Propulsion Laboratory, Pasadena, California, USA -... ...
AAGCTGGGAATTGTATCCGCACAGTGTTCTTCACGGCCGGTGATGCCGGTGGTGATCAGCTCTACTGGCTCGGGCGACAGCGTGGCGCCGAAGAGGCTTATAATACAATGCTCGGTACACCAGGGTTGCCATGGACCGAACGAATTATCAGCCTGGATGCTACCCATACGATTACTGTCGCGAATCCGCGCGGCAACCATCAGGTATCGCTGATCTTTCTCCATCTTCCGGACGGAAACCCCCAGGGAACGGGCTATACTAGCCGTCACTACGAAAGCCTCCGTAAATTGTATACTCGCTCAATCTCGACACTCACGGCGGTTGATAACACCGGCGAAACATACACTTTCGGTGACCTGTCATCCGCGTTGACCCAATTAATGGATGCCTATAAACCGAGTCTCGTCCGTTCACAGAGTAAATTCTCTGGCACCAGCACCAAGGATCACAGCGACCATAACGCCGTCGGTGAATTCGCTACCACCGCGTTCGACGCGTACAAACAATCAAACCCCGACGCGGTAATGAGTTATTACATGGGCTATCCGGTGCATGACCTTCCGGTTAACGTCGAGGGTGATGATTACAATCAAAAAGTCTCTACCTTCCTCTCCTTCGGCAAATACGATGCCGCAACGTGCCACAGCCTCGCCGAATGTAATAACAATAGTGTCTATGGAATTTATTTAGGCCGCCAATACACGTATCCGTACTAAGGCTATAGTGGTGGGAATGATATACTTACAACAGTAATTATGGCTAAAAAACGACAACTGATTTCTATCCTCATCCCGGCGTATAACGAAGAGCTCGTCTTGGAGAAACTGTACCGCCGGATCAGTAAACTTGCGAACGACACACGCGACTATGATTTCGAGTTCCTCTTCATTAACGACGGAAGCCGCGACAAGACACTCTCAATCCTTCAGGAGTATGCCGAAATAGATACACGGGTCGCCTATGTAAACCTGTCTCGCAATTACGGCAAGGAAATCGCCATGATCGCCGGCTTCGATCATGTCCGTGGTGATGCGTGCGTGATCATAGACGCTGACCTGCAAGATCCACCGGAGCTTATCCCGGAAATGATCAAGTACTGGCAAGAAGGGTTCGATGACGTCTATGCGCGCCGTGCCAGCCGGATGGGTGAAACGTACTTCAAAAAGCTTACGAGCAAATTGTTCTACCGCACACTACAGACGGTTTCCCGTATTCCCATCCAACAAGATACCGGTGACTTCCGCCTCTTGAGTCGTCGCTGCGTTGAGGCACTCAAACAGTTCCGTGAAAGCCAACGCTACACCAAAGGGTTTTTCAGCTGGATCGGCTACTCTAAAAAAGAAATCATCTACGAACGGGATGCCCGGGCTGCCGGTGAGAGCAAATGGAGCTACCTCAAACTAATCGATCTGGCGATCGAAGGTATCGTTTCGTTTACTGTCGCACCACTGCGATTTGCAACATACTTGGGAGGTGTCGTAGCAATCTTCACCTTCGTCTACCTGATCTACATCGTTATCCGTACTGCCGTGTGGGGTACGGACCTTGCCGGATACCCTTCTACATTAGCCGTCATCCTTTTCTTAGGCGGCGCGCAGTTATTAAGTCTCGGTATCATCGGTGAATACGTTGGCCGCATATTCAATGAAACAAAGAACCGTCCGCTCTATTTCATTGACCAATACCACGAATCTGGTGACGCCGAGTCAAAGGTACATCATCGTGGCTAAACGCGATCACACTCAACTCGTTCGATTCGGCACGATCGGGGTCATCAATACGGCACTCGACTTCGGACTACTCTTTTTACTCACCTACGGTGGCGTCAGTCCGATCCTCGCCAATTACCTGTCGACCGCGGCCGCATTCATCTTCAGTTTCGTGGCGAATCGAAACTATACCTTCAAAGCGAGTGGTGAAAAGTTACGTCGACAGCTCATATTATTCTTCATCGTCACTTTCTTTGGATTATGGGTACTTCAGCCACTCATCATTTGGACCGTCGATATCATCTTTGCCGGCTCATATCTTGATGGTTGGTTTGTCCTCCTGATCGGTAAGCTTGCGGCGAGTGTCGTGACGTTATCGTGGAATTATGTATTTTATTCGCGTATCGTCTTCAAAAAGAAGAATTTGGAAGGCCCTCTTAACTAGCTCATGAAAATAGCCATCGATGCCCGCATGATCAACAGCTCGACGGGCCGTTACGCCGAACGGTTACTCCATTACCTCCAGGAACTCGACACCGTCAATACCTACACTGTTATCGTCCCAACGAAAGATCGCGACTACTGGACCCCGACCAATGCGAACTTCAACGTAGTCACTACTGATGTTGACTTCTACTCATTCGCCGAACAAACCACCTTCTATACTTTCATCGAGTCGCTCAATGCCGATCTGGTTCACTTTACGATGCCCCAGCAACCGGTTCGATACAAAAAACCGCATGTCACGACTGTGCATGATTTAACCCTCCTAAAGACCTATAACTCCGATAAGAACTGGTTCGTCTATCACTTCAAGCAACTCGTCGCGCGTTCAGTTTTTAAAATAGCGGCCGAATCGTCACGTACGGTCGTTACCCCGAGCGAATACACGAAACAAGAAGTCCAGACTTACTTTGGCATTAGCCCCGAGAAGATTTCCGTAACCTATGAAGCGGCCGACAGTATCAATGCCGCTCCAATCCCCTATACCCTCCCGAGTAACGAATATCTGTTGTATGTAGGACAACAAAGTGATTATAAGAATATACGACGACTGGTTCTTGCTCATCAGGAATTAATCAAAAATCACCCGAAACTCCACCTCGTACTCGTCGGTGGAAAAAACAAAGCCCTGCGGACGAACGAAGCGTGGGTGCAGAAGAATAATTATCAACAGGTCATATTCACCGGCTTCGTTGATGATGGACAACTGAACTGGCTCTACGCCAATGCAACTTGTTACGTCTTCCCTTCGCTGATGGAAGGGTTTGGGCTACCGGGACTCGAAGCGATGCGCGCCGGTTGTCCCGTTGTAAGTAGTAATGCGACGTGCCTGCCAGAAATCTACGGTAATGCCGCTCATTACTTCGATCCTACCAGTATCGCCGATATGACGGCAAAGATCGGTCAGATCCTGACAGACGCAGCACTTCGCTCAACACTGATTAATAATGGTACTGTCCGGGTGAATGAATATTCATGGGAACGGACGGCACGCCAAACGCTCGCGATTTATGCGGCTAGCGTGTCTGAATCTTCGCAAGCAGCGTAATCAGTAAAACGACGACATAAATCGCCACCGCCTCAAAGCCGAGAATCTGTAATATATTCATACCTCTGAACATATCTTGCGTTGCGGCAATTTGCCATAGACTGGCCGGTATCAGCACCAAACCGTACAGCGCTTCAATAATCACCGGTCGGGCGCAGTTACGAACGATGATTCGTCGGGCATAGCCAAGCATCGTCAACCCTATCACAACCGCTAATAGAATCCCGATATACACCGTTGCGGAGTTGACCGCCACGATTGCCGTACTCGCCTCGCTGTTGTAGGTATAGAGCGATACGAGGACGATCATCATATAAATCGGTAAAAAGAGTAGCAAGGACAGATAAAAAAACGGAATCGTGAATTTTACCGGCTGGCGAGCATCCATGCCGTGACTGTCTTGTGGCTGAGGATAAAGTGTTTGGAGCGTCGGACGTTCCTTATTATTAGGCATGTGCTTATTATAGCGCGCTGTATCTAGATCTTCGTAATAACGATGTGACGGTCACGGCCTTCACCTTCGGAGTGAGTCGTCAACCCTTCCGTAGAGTCGATAACGTGATGCACGGTCCGACGGTCACTGGCGTTCATTGGTTTGAGGTTCATGGGAGTTCCGGTAGCTAAGACATCATTCGCCCATTGCTGGACTTCGTTACTAAGCCGCTCGGCTCGTTGTCGTTTGTAGTCGGCTATATCGATACTGACTCGCGTCAGTTCAGCGTCGGCAGCGCGAAGCGCCCCGGCCGTTATTTGCTGAAGGCTCCGGAGTGTTTCCCCACCCCGACCGATCAGGAATCCGCTTAATTCACCCATTGGTACGCTCATTTCAATCACCTCGTCGGTCTGTTTGACGTGAACTTCCGCGTTAACGCCAAAAAAGGACAGGACGTCCTCGAGGTATTTTTTAGCGAAGGCTACCGATTGTTCCGCAGTCATGACTTTGCCTCGGTATCAACCACCTCGGCTTCCCGGGCTGCCTTTGCACGCGCTTTCGCCGTTGCCTTTTTGCCCATTCCCTTTGGTGTTTCAACACTTTCAATCATTTCTTCGGTGTCTTTATTAAGGAAGTAGCGCTGCTGCATAATCGCTACAAGACTTTGCACGGCGTAGTACAGCACTAATGCACCAGGAAGGTACACCATAAAGAACAGGACGATAATCGGCATGAAGGTAACCAGACGGCGGCTCATCAGCGCACTGATTTCGCTCTGATCAATCGTGTCACCTTGTGCTTGCTCTTTTAGTACGTCACGGAGACGACGGCCCGATTCGATGTTCGGCAAGATTTGCTTTGATTGGATGTATTGGAAAAATGCCGTCAAAATGGCGAGTACGGCAATTGGCCATGATTGTAACGCGGTTTGAGTAAGGTCGAGGACGCCGAACAATCGTTCGTGGAAGTTTGACGGGTTCTGTAGGATGCTTTCGATGGCCGGTATATTGTGGTAAAACCCATAGGCATAGGTCGCAATTTGGTCGCGCTGTTCGGTTATAGTTTTGAGTACGGTAAACAGAGCAAAAAGGATTGGGATTTGAATCAGGAGGATCCAGATAGAACTGAAGACTTTAATACCCCGCTCCTTGTAGAGCTCCATCATCAACTGACCTTCAAGGGTACGGTTTCCCTTTGCCTTGACCTTTATTTTTTTGAGTTCCGGCTGGATAGAGCGCATCAGCTTGGTCTGGTGGAGCTGACGGCGGAGTAGTGGCCAGAGTGCGAAACGCACCGCGATACTCAAGATGATAATGGCGACACCGAAGTCACCGACGATGGCGTAAATTCCAAGCAACAAGTTAAATAACGGCTGTACGATCACGCGTTCAAATAAGTTCATAGTTATCCCCTATTTTAGCATGGTCAGGCTTATTCCGACAGCAGACCGGCCTCGGTTAAGCTGCGGAGGACGCAGTCTTTGAGTTCGGGGTGTTCCATCGTAAGCAGGTCGGGGCTCGTTACGATAAATACCACGTCGTAGACACCGGTAAGTTCGGGCAATACGAGGCGAACGACTTCGTATACACGTCGCCTTACCCTGTTACGTTTGACTGCAGACTTGAATACCTTTTTGGAAATACTGACGCTAAACCGGGATTGTTTGCGGTGCTTATTATTGGTATAGCGCAACGTAACGACGCGCGAACGGATCGTCTCCCCATTTTTAAAGACGTAACGCAGGCTACTGTGGCCATGAAATCTGTTTTGATACGCGAGCATTATATATATTGTAGTCTAAAGTTCCGAGATATGATTCGACCCGCTGAGTGCGGGTCGAGGGAGTCATTTAGATTGAGAGTTTTGCGCGCTTTTTAAGGCGGCGAGCTTTCAATACAAGGCGACCGGCCTTGCTAGCCATCCGGGCGCGGAATCCGTGGACGCGGGCGCGGTGGCGGGTTTTTGGTTGGTGAGTTCGTTTAGGCATAACTAAAGAAGTACTATACACTAGTTTTCCTCTGTTGCCAATACTCGGGCTCCTCATGTGGCATCACTTGCTAAAAAGTACGGACTACCAGAACCCCATTACACGCGGAAAGATTCATACGAAGGTATAAATCTTTCCGGTTGCATTCCGCTTTACGTTCGGGCAGTCCGTACTTTTTAGCTCGTTCTGCTGTGGATGAGCGAGGCTAGTATCGGAGGGGTGCGGTGGCGATGTAGATGAAATAAGCGAGGCTGGGTAATATGTAGGCATAGATTGAGAAGCGAGACAGCTCGGTGTGTTTAAGTACAAGGGTTGTGATTAGACCAATTACAAGAGTAATCCCGCCCGTAAATAATCCGTATATCGCGCCGAGTATTATTGGTATTAATAGGCCAAAGTACGCACCATCGATATATGCCTGTATATAAAAGAGGACTGGGAACGCAACTACCGTCATGATGAACGTTAGCCAGATCGTGAAATGTCGATAGTTGAAAGTTTTTGTTTGAATGTCGCTCATGCAAAAAGTATACACCGATAGCGTCGCTTCCCTACAGTGGCTTCGCGAACTTGAGAAAGGCGTATCTGTTATGACTAAATACTAAAGCTTGAACAATCTCATAAATCCTTTCCGCGTAATCAAACTTATCCACCAACAAAGGCACTCTATCCACAGATTCGTATCTGTAACCAAAACCTGTGTATAACTCCCACTCCTTTGCACACCTCCACTCATAACTCCCTTTTAGGGTTGTGGAAAACTGAATCGGGCGCTATAGTTAGTCGTAGCAAAAGCGAGGAAAACCGGGCGGGCCACATATGTGCATCACGTAATACTACCTATTACTGATCACGTTTCTGGTTCGCTCTTTATTGCTACATACGGGTAATGTTACATCGGGGGAAATAGGAATGAATCAGACCGTCAACCAAACACTGTGGCAGACAGTCTTGGGTGAAATCGAGCTAAGCGTGCCGCAAGGTACGTACGCCGCCTGGTTTGCGCACACCCAGCTTATCGACCAATCGGCCGACTCTGCGACTGTCTCGGTCCAAAACGCATTCGCCCGAGCCCAGTTCGAAAACAAGTACGATGGTATCGTCCGTGAAGTCTTAAAAAAGAATAACGTCAACGTAACCCGCGTGACGTACGTAATAGAAGGCTCGAAGAACCGAGCAAGCGAAGCCGAGCGGCACGCCGATACGCTTCGCGCTCCGGGCCGCGCTACCTCAATCGGCTCCAGTCTCCCAATCCAAAACCAGCAACGCGACACCGGATTCGGAAATGGCTCACTAAACCCCAAGTACACGTTTGATTCCTTTATTGTCGGGTCGAGTAACGACTTGGCTTTCGCTGCCTGCCAAGCGGTCGCCGCTAACCCGGGTAATAAATATAATCCGCTCTTTTTATACGGTGGCGTAGGTTTGGGTAAAACCCACCTTATCCAGGCGGTCGGCAACGAAATCGTTCGAAACAACCCGAACGCCCGCGTGTTATACATAAGCGTCGAAACCTTCGTGCGCGAATTCCTTGATTCGATCCGTTTCAAAAAGAAGGGATTCAGCGACCACTACCGTAACGTTGATGTTTTGATCGTCGACGATATGCAATTCATCGCTGGTAAGGATAAAACGCAGGAAGAATTCTTCCACACCTTCAACGACCTGCATCAAAGTAATAAGCAAATCATCATCACCAGTGATAAACCGCCAAAAAGTATCCCTACCCTGACCGAACGGTTACGCAGTCGATTCGAATGGGGTATGTCGATCGATATTCAAATGCCGGACTTCGAAACCCGTAGTGCCATTATTGAAACGAAAGCCGCGAGTAGCGGAATTACCCTCGAGCACGACACGGTCGAATTCTTGGCGAATAATATCAAGACGAACATCCGTGAACTCGAAGGTGCGCTCAATCACCTGCTCGCCCACGCTGAGATGCGCGGCGTCACCCCGAACATAGAAATGGCCGAGGGGCTGCTCGGTAACGTGCGCGCCACGAGGCCACATCATGTGACTCCCAAACAAATTGTGGAAAAGACATCCAAGCACTTCGGCATCGCCAGCACGGATATCCTTGGCGCTAAGCGCGATAAGCATATCGTTGTTCCCCGGCAGGTCGCCATGTATTTGTTACGAAGCGAGCTGCACCTAAGTTTTCCTAAGATCGCCGTCGAACTCGGTCGCAAAGATCACACGACAGCCATCCACTCGGTCGAAAAAATTGAAAAAGCAATCAAACTGGACTTTGTCATTCGCGAACAAGTCAATTCGATCCGGGAGAAGCTGTATGGGTAAAATCCGTGAAATAGCCCTGCGTAAAACCTGTGGTAAACATGGGGACGAAGGACGGGAAAAGCCTGTGGGTGCGTATACACAGCCTATCCACAGTATGCGTGGAAAAGACGATCAAACCACACGTAGCAACGGACAACCCACACGTTACGCACATTTCCTCCCCCACTTTTCAACCGGTTCATACACACGCAAAAATGCCTATCGACCTCTGGAAAATCGCCACTTATACCCATTATCCACACCGCCTACTATTACTACTACTATATTTATATAATAAGGAGAGAAGAAACAATGAAGCTGTCCGTAACTCAAGAGAACCTGAATAAAGCCCTCAGTGCAGTCAGTCGGGTAGCTAGTAGTAAGACACCGCTTCCCGTGTTAAACAATATCTTGCTCCGCACGGACAACAACCGATTAATTGTTGCCGCGACCAATTTGGAAATTGCAATCGTCCAACACATCGGCGCAAAGGTAACGACGAATGGAGCGGTTACCGTTCCTGCCCGTTTGATGACCGAATTCATTTCGAACCTTCCGAAGGCTAATGTGGAGTTGAGTTCCGAGCACGCCCGTTTGTCCATTGTGTCTGGTAACTTCTCTTCAACGATCAATGGGGTTGAAGCAGAAGAGTTTCCTGAAATTCCAACGATTACCGACCCGACAACCGTCAGTGTGCCAACCGATGTATTCAAGCGAGCAGTCAGCCAGACGGTGATTGCCGCCAGTAGCGACAGTACCCGCCCTATCCTTACGGGGATATATATCCACAGTTTCGAAGGTAACCTGTACTTTGTGGGGACAGATGGGTATCGCTTGAGCGAGCGCAAGATCGGTCCAACCGATAAAACTGTCAATGCTGTTGTACCTGCTACAACGATGAGCGAAGCGTTACGAGTCATTCCCGATGGGCTCGACACTGTCGACATTCAGTTTGATGAATCACAGGCGTACTTCAAACTTGGCGACGTTGAAGTAACAAGCCGTTTGATCGACGGTGCCTTCCCTGATTACCGCAAACTTATCCCCGAGCAAACCGAAATTACGGTGGATATCGAAAAATCGGAACTGAACCGGATCGTGAAAGTCGCGAGTCTGTTCGCCCGAGAATCCGGTGGGAGTATTACCCTTAAGGCTGACGAAGCGGCAAAGAAACTAGTAATTAACTCCGTTGCCAGTCAGTTGGGTGAAAACACGAGCGAGGGGGATGCCAAGGTTACGGGTGACGGTCATGTGACGTTGAATTCCCGGTACGTTCTGGAAGCTCTCGGAACCATAGACGCGGACTCCATTCTATTTGGCTTCAGCGGACGCCTAAGCGCCGTGGTGCTACGTTCGACTGCAAAAGACCGTGACTACCAACATATCGTGATGCCGCTCAAGAGCTAGGCTTAGAATGCTTAAGACGATCACGCTCGCGCACTTCCGCTCTCATTTGGATTCACGCTATATATTCAGTAAAGGCCTGACGGTTCTTACAGGCCCTAACGGAATTGGCAAAACGAATATTCTGGAAGCGATATATATCCAAGCGCGTGGCACGAGTTTTAGGGGCTCGGATTCTGAGATTATTGAGCATGGCGCGGAGTGGTATAAAATCACCGCCGAATACAGTGGCGGCCGAACGAGAGTGGTGCGATACGAACCCGAAAAGCTGGCCGCCAAAAAAACCTTTGAAATCGGGGGACTGAAAAAACAGCGACTTGCGCCGCTGCAAAAAATGCCAATCGTTTTATTCGAGCCGGATGATCTTCGCTTGATTCACGGAAGCCCAAGTCGCCGCCGTGAATTCCTGGACAGAGTCTGTGGATCGCTCGATTCACATTACACTACCCTTCTCCATCGTTATGAACGGGCGCTGCTCCAACGGAATAATTTATTAAAAACCGGTATAGCCAGTGACGATGAACTTTTTGTGTGGGAAGTTAGCCTGGCACAAACCGGTGCGGCGATTATTACCGGCCGTCAACAATTGGTTTGGAATATCAACGAACGACTCAGCGATACGTACTGTTCGATTGCCCACGCGCCAGGTTCGGCGACGATCAGTTATGGCTTCCATGAAACCAGTACGAGCCTGGAGCAACAATTGCTCTCTCTGCTGCACGTAAGCCGCTATAACGACCGTATGCGGGGATATACGAGTGTCGGTCCACATCGCCACGATATCGACATTCAATTAAATGAAGCAGTAGCCGAATCGAGCGCTTCGCGGGGTGAAACGCGAAGCATTATTTTGGCATTAAAATTCATTGAAGTGGCGCTGCTACAAGAAAAATACGAGGAGCCGCCATTGCTGCTCCTCGATGATGTGTTCAGTGAACTGGATGTGACGCGCCGGACTTCCCTTTTGGAACTGGCGCACAGTGTGCAGACGATTATTACGACGACTGAGCTACGCGAGGATATGCCTGCGGAGGCGAAGCATATTAGCGTTGTTCAATAGGAGTGCCGGAGCCGCCGCTCAAAGAATTTTTGCTATTCGAACTGTCAAACATCTCCGCGCTGTATCCGGATTGCTCATTAATATCTTTTAAAATGTTATACGGCACCTGCGGATAATCGTATTTACTAAGGCTTATCTGTGGATACGCAACTATCTTCCACGCATCGTTACTTTTTTGTAGCAGAACCCTGTATATGTCCGGACGATCGCTTGGACCGACGATCTGAGCAAGAGTCGTGCCGTACCACTGACCCTGACCGTATAATTTGCCACTTCCTACCGTGTACTGCTTTATAATCCCTGCGTATTTAGTGGTAATGACATTGTTGATTGCAGATATTTCCGACGGGAGCAATGCCGTGAGCCGTGACTCAGAATAGTTGGGATTAATCGTGACGGATACTTCCTTACCTTGAACCGTGAAACAAGACGGCGCCGTGTCGTATGCATTGTCGCTAGTGACGCTGCAATATTCCCCATCCTTGAGTGACAGAGTTGTACTGGAACTAATTGTCGAAATGGTTTTTTTGTCTTTATCGGCTGAATTATAGAGTGAAACGGAAACGCTATTTGGGTCTGAAATTGTTATTTTATGGTAACTCAAAACGATACTGAGGATTATTAATCCGGCAATAAATACCAGTGCTACTACGATCGCGAAGATAATACGTTTTTTATTCATATGCTTTAAATGGGCTTTCGTATGTGAATTTTATCTTATAATCCGTCGGTTCGACACCCATAGTGCGGAGTTGTTGGATCGCCGCGTTACGGAACTGAGCAGGTGCGTCGATCGTAATCGTGTTATCACTGACGGCAGATATGGTATAGAGGTCGTTTGAGTACGGTAAGGTTGTACTTTCGCCTGGACCGTCTGTTCCCGTATCTTTAGGTAGGACTGAATTAATTATCGAACCTACCGCTATGATTATCACTACGAACATTACGAGAATGATTGCAATAACAGTTGCTGTTTTATGTCTGGTTATAAAGTTTTCTAGCATAGTAATCAGTATAATCCTTAAGTATTTTCACAACCACCATAGTTGATAGGAATTCTACATTTCAGGGGTGGATCAGCATCTGCTGGGACATCAACGTGGAGGTGGGAGCATTCATCAGGAATCCGGCGTATGCTATCTGGGACGCCGATAACCGAGGATGGCAGGCTACAAGGTTTTCCGCCAGGAAGATTTGTTACTTGGCCAACGGTCGAATTAGGGACCAAATACGGCTTTATGAGGCTGATAATCAATTTTGCACCCTCAATGCTATACGGTGATATTCCATCGATTGGACCCAAGTCAAGTGCACTCCCATTGCCTGCGTAATGTCGACTTACCTCTGTTTTATTGCCGCCCACATCGTCACTACAGCCACGGTTACTACTATTGATTGTAATTTTATGGTTCTCGGTTATTGCGGCGATCATTTTGAGTATGACTATGCTCATGCCACATGGTAGGTCATTGCCGTTGTTCGAACCATTGGCGATATCCTTTATAATTTTGCAGGTCGTATTCGTCGGCTCGTCCCAACAAGTCATATTCCCAGTAGCAAGAATCTGTTTCGCAATCTCCACCTTTGATCCGTTTACCGCTCCCCCTCCGGCCGCTGCACAGCCAACCGCGGTTGTTGAATATTTAGCGAAGAGTTGGGCGGCGGTAGCAGCCCGGACTCCGGCGGTTGCATCGATGTCGGCCGGAACTTCGAAGCTATATACCCATAGATTAGAAGCACTGGCAGTAGATGTTTGCTGCAATAGGGCTTTCCATTCCGTCATTCCCTGGTAGTTACCTGCATCAATGCGACTGACGGCGTTAGGGTTGACGGTTCTGTTCTTCGTTTCGGTGACCAAAAAGTTAAGCTCGGCCAATAAAAAGGCATCGTTATCGGCTACCCCCATCGAGGTGCCAGTCGTAGCATTTTTTGGTATATATCCATCGGCCGCGGTTGTGTAACTACTACTGCTTGTACCGATTCCACCGCCTTGCGTACTGTAATTTACGTTATAGTATTTTGTCATTATATCGGGGATGCTTTTTTTAAGGCTCGTTACGAGAGTCGTCCTTCTACTATCGGTCCACTGCACGATTCCGTACCCGGCGTCACCAAACGCTTTGCCAAATTCATTGACAGTTGGACTGAATGTACCACCTGATTCCGTTGAAATATTACTCAGTACTCCAGCGGCTTGCATAGTACTTAATCCCGACGCAATAAGGTAATTAAATATCTTCTCTTCATTATCTTTGCCAGTTAATGTAGTGACCGATCCGGCTAACCCACCAGCTGCGGTCGTTGCTCCCCCTGTACAGCTCGTATTACCTTGGTCGTTAGGATCAAACAAAAGGATTTTGTTCTGGTTAAAAAAGCTGTAGTCAACTGGTACTGCCCTGACGGTATTTGAAGTCACGAATGAAACGAGTGTCAATAACGCTATGAATAATGTTGTCTTAGCTCGCAAGTGCATCTTGTGTAATCCAATCTATGTATACGTGTCCATCGGCATTGGGTGCAGGGGGTTGTTCTTTCCAGTTGAAGGGTGTTTCATGCTGTAGGTCCCAGCGCATTGGTTTTGTTGGAATGAAGCGTGGATCGGTGATGGTCTTAACTTCATTACCATCCAGTGTGAACGTAATTGAGTTCTTCTGCCATATAGTGGTCGCCGTGTGCCAAACCCCATCATCGATATTTGCATTGCCGGCTTTTCCCCAATCCTGCTCCACAGGTGCCCCGAGTACATCGGGGCATTCGAATGTCACTTGGAAC
>Ga0181461_10025_pt1 | contig 12876 bp, 14 predicted proteins | sample InSIn4SAF170_2_FD_119064 | JGI IMG/M metagenome (GOLD analysis project Ga0181461, IMG submission 119064) | Clean room microbial communities from NASA Spacecraft Assembly Facility at Jet Propulsion Laboratory, Pasadena, California, USA -... ...
TAGCGGCAGAAAGTTACAACTCCAGGAAGTGAGGTTATTGAACGAGAAAGCCGGAGCGCCAGCGAGAACGCCGTCGAAGTCGTCGGGGAAGCTCTGGACTGACTTGAAACCTTGCCGGCCACCAGTTGAGCATCCATTGTAGTAGCTTTTTGTGTGCCTTCGTCCATAAAATTTCCTTGTGACATCTTTGCCGACAAGGACTCCAGTGTGTAAAGCGCGATACGCAAAATCTTCAATGACATCGGGGTTATTTAGGAAGGCTTCTCCCGACATCCCATCATGACCGTTGTTGGTCCCAACGGCGGCGAAGCCTAGAGAAGTAGCGTAATCGACATCCTCGTACTGCAAACAACCCCCCAGTCCGCCGTTACCAGTGCTCAGGAAGCGGCCTGACCAGTTCTCGGGAAGCCAGACTTCAGCTCTGATGCTCGAGCGAGGCGAGGTGGCGGCTTGTAGTTGAACACGACAAATACCGACTGATACGCTCTGTGATAGTCGGCCGCAGCTTGGGTGGGCGTTCACAATCTGCAATGTGCTGTTCGGCGCGACATATTGACTGGTTACGGAATTTACGTTGAAGATGTGTAAGCTTTCCGCTAAAGAAGCACAGCGTTGCTGGAATGTTCGCTGGAGTGCGCAATAGTTGGCAGAGGCACCTGCGAGGAGCGCAGTGGCTCCGATGACAAATAAATGGACTACTCTCATCGCGAGGAGATGAAATGATCGGAACGCGCTCGGTTGAAACGTGCTTAATCGAATGAGACATGTCATTCATCCGCAGCCCACAAGCTGATTTTATAAGCCATTGCGTGGCCAGGGCAGCTTGTTAGCTATCCATTTAACTTGAATGCAAATAGCGCCTTCTTCGTCTCCGCCCTCTCCGTACTCTCATAACAAATGTCGTCCGTATTCAATTGCCGAGAAATTAAGTTCGAGAGAGTGAATTAGAATGCCTCACGGGTGATCTCCCTGTCGCCCTCGGAGATACCCACGGAAAGTACAGGCGCTTTGAAAGCAAGATCCCAGACTGAGCTTGCTCTTCTTGGAAGGACATATTGTTGCTGTCAGCATGTTGCAGTCACCGCTGTCAATCATCTTTCGTGGTGCCCCCTGGTCGAACGTAATTTCCCCGCAAACAAGACGGAGCTGACCAGGTCCTAATCCTAGTCATCTATCTGTTTCGTGCCCTTACTACCGAGGAATGCCTTTCCCAAGCTTCACCATGCTATTACCTGGGTCAAGCGTGTTTTCGGGATCGGGTTCACTTGCAGGGATATTTATCCGTTATGCCGCACATCTGCGTTGTTCACTAGACTGTGTTGATCATAACTGCGCCGTGCCAGAATGGTGGCAACATGACCTTAACAAGGAAAGTTACATTCTACTAAACCCCTCCCAAGCGTGAGCGTAAGACTATGTCTGCGGTGTCGGCAGATGCTACAATCTATCGCGTTCGGGGCGTGATCCACCGAGAAATGGCAAAAGAGCGCCGTCGTGAGGAGTAGATCCACAATTGTATTGGCCTCATCCTGTAAGTAAGCCATGCCTTCAACTGGCCATTGCAATCGCCCACTTCCTAGGAGATGAGAGAACCAAATCTATATGCAAGGTATAGGTTCCCCTCATCACGTTCGAAGGCATGATGACGCTTTCTTCCGCGGCAAGAGGTATAAGTACACGGGAAGAATTCGAGATGCCCCAACATTTGATATCAACACTAAGTCAACCGTCACTGGTCTATTGTTAGCATGATCTCTTCAGATCTTATGTTCTTGTTGCAAGTGCTTGCATCGTTATTGAACTTCGTCGATGCAACTAAATACAAGCAATATATCTTGGCGCCGAAACAACGCAATCTAAAACCTATCGCTGTTCACTCTATCAATGGAGATGTTAGAAACGCAAACACTCTTCTATCTCATGGTCAAAAACGCTCTGCAACTACTTTTGGTGCAAATAGCTCTCTAACGCTCGATTTTGGACGCAACGTTGCTGGTACTGTTCAATTTAACGTCCGTCACTCATCTGGCCCGAACGAGTTCGTGGGAGTCAGCTTTACCGAGAGCTCAATGTGGATCAGCCCTTTTCATTGCGATTCCGCATCTGTGGGCCAATATGACAGTCCTCTTTGGTTCAAAATCTCCCAACCGGGAGAATACAAAGCCGACAAGTACCACCAACGGGGCGGGTTTCGATACATGAGTCTCTGGCATAACAGCACTGGAACCATCTCTCTCGAGAACCTCGTAGTGTACTTCACGGCATCTCCAGAAGTCAAAGATCTTCAGGGCTATCGGGGCTATTTTCATAGCGATAGTGAGAAACTAAATCGCGTTTGGTATGCAGGTGCGTACACTAACCAGCTGTGCATTGCCGATCCGACAACAGGAAACACTCTCGGTATCCCTGGTACGAACTGGTATTACAATGCCACCATCTCGAGTAAAGCTCTCACGAACTCTCATGAGATACCTTGTATTGATAGAATTTGACAGATGGCACATCGGTTCTCATGGACGGCGCGAAACGAGATCGTCTTGTATGGCCGGGCGACGTGATCATATCTGCGCCATCAATCTTCGTTTCCACCAATAGCTTGGATGGTATCAGAAATGCAATCGATTCCCTCTTCTTGCTCCAGCAGTCTGATGGACGACTTCCATGGGCTGGTGTCCCATTCACGCGACCAAATCGCTTTCCATTTAGCTTCACGTACCATCTTTACACACTGTTAGATTTACATTTATACTACCTTTACACAGGCGACGTGGCGTACCTGAAGAGATACTGGAGTCAATATATGGTTGCTCTATCGTGGAGTCTGGCCACGGTCGACGAATCTCGCCTTGCCAATATCACTAGCACAAACGACTGGTTGAGGTCTGGAATGGGAGGTCATAATGTAGAGGTACGCACAGCAATCATTGTGTGCAGTTTTTCAGCAGTGGAGGTTGACTGAACCAACATCCAAGGCGAATGCAATCTTGTACTACACTCTTTCAAAATCCCTCGAGCTCGCACAAGTTTTACACGATCATGCCCAAGATGCTGCGTGGATGATAGCAATGCAGGGAATTAAGTCAGCGATCAACCAACGACTTTGGAATCCAGCTCAAAGTCTGTTCTTCGACAACGACACTGTACAAACAGATTCTTCTATCCATCCACAAGACGGTAATTCCTGGGTCATCATCGCTGGGTTGGTGGACCCCGAACGTGCTGGAGCAATCAGCGCCTCGCTTCAGAAGAGATGGGTCAAACCTTACGGTGCTCCAGCCCCAGAGGCTGGTTCGACGATTTCGCCTTTCGCGACTGGATTCGAAGTTCAAGCACACTTCCTAGCAGGTCATCCGGAGCGTGCAGTTGAACTGATCGAGTTCATGTGGGCTGACTTCATGCTCGATGATCCACGCATGACAAATAGCAGTTTCATCGAGGGCTACGCAACGGATGGGAGCTTGAAGTACGCCCCATATGCCAATAATGATGCCAGAATCAGCCATGCTCATGGATGGGCTACTGGTCCTACCGCCAGCCTGACCTTTTACGCAGCTGGCTTGCAGATTCTCTCCGGGCAGGGCAAAACTTGGACTGTTCAACCTAGACTTGGACTACTAAGGGAAGTTGAGGGGGGTTTTGAGACTGCTTTGGGGGGGTACGCTGCGAGCTGGACTGCTTCTCGTGGTGCTGTAAGTGGCTGGTTCCGAACACCAGATAAGACTTCTGGGAGCTTGGTCTTGCCGTATCCTAAGTCGAGGCAGCATGTGGTTGTAAAGGGGCCGAACGGGATCAGTCGCCCTGAGAAATCCAATGAAGGATTAGTCTATAGGCATCTACATGGCGGCACCTACCATATCTATGTCGGCCGAGAGTAACGGAGAAACTGGGAGAGTGACTGACGTGTGAGAGCAAAATAACGGTTTGGTCGCGGACTTATTCCGCGTATGAATAAAACAAATCGATTCAAGCCGTGCTTTTTACACGAATAATAACCTCAGTTGACCGACACTCGTACCCTACAGTTTTATTGTGTTGTCCCCCAGCTGTCATAGACGATATCGGTTTTTCATCTGCAATTTTTCTTCCTAATACATCCCTGGATTTGAGAGTCTTCCTCAATTGTGCGTGCTTTAAGCTCCGCCTGCTGCGAGTAATAGATGGCCTCCCGCTCTGAGAGTCGTTTCTTGAGGGCAAGCCCATGATATTATAACGCATGACATCACTACGACAGGTTCAACTCTGCCCAAAAGCCTAGGCCTATGCAGTTCTTCTGCGATTGGAAGCACGGCAATTATTACGGTATCATATTCCTTGGCGCCACCTCCGACTTCCGCGATGTTCAGCGACATCCGACAGCCGCCTGGCATCTAAACACGTTCCTTGATTTCGACACCGTGAGATTTGTCATCCTCTCCTAAACCCCTCTCGTGCTGTGTCAATGCTGCAATCTTCTCGGAGTATCTCTGAGGTCCATCGAAGATGACGGCGATCTCTTCCAACGAAGGGCCTTTGGTCTCTGGGTATAGCCACCAGACGACGGCAAACTCCACCACGACCCATCCAATAAAAATCGTGTAGAACTTCCACGCCATGTTTTCCAAGCCAACCGGGATGGCGAATGTAGATAGAGCAATGAACCCGAGGGTCCAAAATTGGAAAACGGCCATACCACGTAAACGAAGATTATAGGGAAGGATTTCTGTAATGTAAAGCCCCAGGTTCCCATTCAAGCCGAGGTTATATGCTGGCGAGAACAAGTAGATGAAAGCGACTACAGCATAGCCTGCAGACTTGTTTGACGGGTTAATCGCAAAAACAGCACTTCCAGTCGTAATCGCTATCAAACAGACAAAGACGCAAATCAGGGCCCATAGAAATAGCTTGCGTCGACCGACCTTTGCAGGAAGAGTCGCAAAATAGAGTGCTGAGAACCAGGAAAGCATCTGAGAGGTAGCATTGATAAGCGTCTGCTGAAGGCTTGAGCGAAGACCTGCGGCGGCCAAAATGGGCGATAGGTAGTATGATATGAAGGCGTTTCCGGACATCTGACTGATGCATGCGCACCACAAAAGGATGAAGAAGCGCAGACGATTTCCTGGAGTGCGCATGAAATCCCAATAGGCTAGCAATATGTTTTGACTCTCGTTGGCTCGGTCTACTGCGATGGTGTCGCGAATTTCGTTGTACTCAAACTGTACCAGCGGATCCTGTTCGTTACCCTCAGCATGGTACTTCGCCAACATCCGCAGTGCTTCTTGGTCGCGGTCCTTTGAGATAAGCCAGCGGGGACTTTCTGGTACAAACCAGATTCCCATGAGCTGAATGACCGATGGAAGCCCTTGCAACGCCGATGGTATACGCCACGAGGCACTGGAGTTGATTCTGAACGAGCCAAAGGTCGTCCAAGCAGATATGATCGATCCAAGTGCATAAGATGTTTGGAACAAAGCGGTGGCAGTGGTTCTGTGCTTCGGATGCGCAATTTCGGTGATCAATGGTGCCCCAGAAGCATTTATCAGAACGCTGCCAGCACCTATAATGCCTCGGGCGATAACGAACATTGGAAGATTCTGTGCAGCGCCTTGAAGGGCTGCTCCGACGCAGCAAACGAACGCGCCGGTGGCAATGCCAGCTCGACGGCCAAATCGGTCGCTGATTGTAGACACAAAAGGCACTGCGATGAGACCGCCAATTGGATATGCTCCGTTAAAAAGACCAAGTGTCGCGCCTTTGGGCTCGCCGAAATATTCTCGCCACTTCTCGACTGCTTGAAGGCCGTTCATCATGGAGCCGTCGAATCTATTACCAGTATCAGCATTGGGCAGAGGTAATACCACATTATTAGGTCAAGCATACCCTAAAGTGAATATGGATAACAGAGGAAAGACCAGAAGCAGATTCAGGTTGCGTAGATTCCTCTGTTTCCACCACTGCTTGGTGTCGATTGTGCCCTCTGGCATAGCCGCTGCTGCTGCAGCACGCACATCAGCGGTGTCATGGACTTGTGCTGTTTTGATTTGAGGCATGACTCTGGTGGGAGTCACAATACGGCGAGTGAGGCGGAGAGCTCAATATCAAGAGTAAAAGATAGAGCAAAGTTGAGCGTGATATTCAGTGTCTCGCGGGAGGCTTTCGTGATATCAAATAGTACGACTGTGTCCATGAGCTGTACGACATATCACAAGATATCGGGTCGATATGACCCGAGGAATGAGTTCCGTTGTAACGCCAGGAACGCCTCTGAGGGGTTCCAAGTGGCCTTGGCCGTGATAGAAAAGCGAGGTTTGCATGCTTGCGGCAGATAAAACGGCTGGCTAGTTACCGAGTGATGCTCATGATGACCGTCGGCAATTCTAAGGCCTGGTCATGACCATTACTCTGCATATCTCCACATGTTGGCGGAAGTATTCCATGCTACTTGCATCTTGTGCCGAGACGTATGCATGAATTTATGCTTCAAGTCAGTCAAACCCGAACCCGACACGGATTATCTGGGGTTCGGGTTCGGTGATGGAGCCGATTTAGGAAGCAGATCGCCGTCCGCAGTCGTGATTTGCCCGATTCTAAGTGTAATTGGATGGCTGATCGCCTTATTGACAGAGCGACTAATGCTAATAACTTGGCATTCGGCCCAGGTTCCAAGCGATGCGGAGATGGCTAACGGTGTGGGGAAATACTTTGGATGTGAATATCTCCACCGGCTAAACTACGTGGTGGGTGCGACACAATTCTGCCGTTAGTGAAGGGGTGTGGGTAAACCAACTCTCGAGCTGCTGTTATACTAGACTACTCACCTGTCGGACATCTGTTTCTCTTTCATGTCATAGTTAGACATGGTGGTTTGAGTTTGATTTTATCATGTCGCCCCTGGAATTTGAGTCGTCATGGATTTGGCACCCAGATTGGCAGGAGCAGCCAGGCTCAAAGTCTGCCGGGGCCTTTGTCAACTTCACGAAGAGCTTCAATCTCACCACAGTCCCCGACTCTCCTGTGCGGATACAAATTTCAGCAGACACAAGATACAAGCTCTATATCAATGGATCGTTTGCGCACACAGGTCCGGTTAAGGGCGACAGTCAAACATGGTTCTACGATGAGATTGACATTCAGCCTTATCTGTCTACCGGGAATAATTTCGTCGCCGTACGAGTCCTTCGATTCTACTATGCTAGTGTATATGCAACATCCTTTCCGAGGACCCCTTTTGGAGGTCTGTTCATCCGTCATGCTTCTGATGAAGTGCCAGGAGACACTGAGCTCGCAGTACAGACTGACGCGTCGTGGCAAACCTCCATCGATAAGACCATCAAGTTGCCGAACTACACGAAACATGACTATTTCTTGCATGTTTATGAAGATGTAGACTCAAAATTGGCGACTCATAATGTTTGGGTAGCCGCGGCTCCTTATAAATTCCTTGCCTCGTTCGGACTGACACTCCCATGGAACTTGTCACCTCGGCTTATACCATTCCATCAACTCCAGGCCCAGTCCACTAGAGCTATACACAACATCAAGAGTGACGCCGATCATCGAATTTGGAAGGAGGTTCTACTTAATAACGACAGCTCGTCTAGTGTCAGATTGCTTCCAGGAACAAAGCACCATATCGAACTGCAATTCGAGCGTCATACTACTGCTTACCTGACGTTACGCTTCGCGCGCCCTTTGTCGGCTGGAAGCCAACTCAAGATAACATACACTGAAGGTTACGATGAAGAGCCACTGGTGCCGCGTGGATCTCGTATCAAAGGGAATCGCTGTGATACTTCCAAAGGCCTTGTTGGACCTGACGATCGTTTCATATTTGGCGGCCCTTTTTCCAGCTCCAGAAGTTATGACATCGAAGACGGAGGACCTAACGGCAAGGAGCTATACTCACCGTTCCATTTTCGAACGTTTCGTTTCATTGCCCTCGATATAGAGGTCGTGAAGGACTCAGAGCTTGTGTTTGATGGAATCGACATCACGGAAACTACCTATCCACTCGATGTCGTATCACGATTCGCAGTCCCAGAAGCCGAGAACGACTTAACCCTAGCAAACCAACTCTGGAGCACGAGCCTGAGAACTTTGCTCAACTGCATGCACGACTGCTATGAAGATTGTCCTTTTTATGAACAAATGCAGTACGCAATGGACACACGTAGTTCTGCGCTTTTTACATATTACGTGTCTGGAGACGATCGACTGGCTAGACAGGCAATCCATCAATTACACAATTCCTTCCAACCGACTCTGGGATTGACTGCCAGTCGGGCTCCCTCCCACCACTTGCAGATTATCCCCCATTTTTCATTATTCTGGATATGCATGGTGGTAGACCATTACCGATACTTCAAGGACGAAGAATTTGTGAGCCTGTTCACTCCTGTGTGCTTCTCGGTGCTCGACACATACCACCGGCGTATCGATCCATCAACTGGTCTCGTTCGGAGTTGGTCATATTCCAAACACTGGGATTTTGTTGATTGGACGGGGGAGTGGAAGCCGTTCGGCATCCCATCGGCCGCGAAAAGGACAGGCTTTCAAACATTCACCAATTCTTTGCTTGCTTACACATTGAGAAATGTGGCGTCGACTCTTGGCAAAAGACTTCCTCATGGGCTTGCAACCGAGTTCGCCTCCCGCGCAGACACTATTGTACATGCAATTCTCGAGCATTGCTTTGATGGCGAGTATTTTACAGACGGTCTTGCGAGTCAAGTGGACATTGATACTGACTACAGCGAGCATAATCAAGTATGGGCAATACTCTGCGGTGCTACTACTCCAGAACAAGGACAGAAACTCCTTGAAGGAGTTCTCAGACCAGAACCCGTAGACGAGTCACAGCAACATAAATCTCGAACACTGACGCATAACTCTGGCAGGAAATTTACCCGTGCGTCAACAGCCATGTCTTTTTACACACTGCGAGCCTTATCACTTGTCGGTGGTACGGCATATGAAGATCATTTCCATCGCTTTTGGGACCCGTGGCGATACCAATTATCACAGAATTTGACAACATGGGTTGAAGATCAAGTGGATCAGCGCTCAGATTGCCACGCATGGGGCAGTTCTCCGCTGTATGAGTTCATGGCGGAAGTTGTGGGTATACAACCCGTATCTGCGGGTTGGAATAGCATCCTCTTCAAACCACGACTTAGTCTGTTCAAGAGGTTAGAGGCGAGGGTTGCCATCGGCTCTGGGTATGTTGAAGTACGATGGTTTACGGCTGAGTCGAATAGAGTCACCAAGGTTTTACTGTCTTTGAGTAGTGTCGCTCGCGCAGATAGTGTGGCTGGAATATCGATTAATGTGGTGTGGCCGGACGGAAGCCAGGTCGTATTGGTCGATATCACACATGAAGAGTTAATGCTTGAATACACAAGTGTCGAAAGAAATGAATAGACATGGAGTGTCTTAGAATAAGTGTGTACACATAGCACATAGGAGATCCAATCCAGCCATTTGTGTTGTATGGTCGTCGTACCGGATGGCAAGCGGTTGAAGTGAAAGCCACAAAAGAACCAATCGAGAACGAGCGACAGCGTCTGCACATGAGTCATTATCTACGTCCCCACCGCAAGGCCGCATGTACCAAAGATTACGCATGACAAACAATGATGGCGCGACATGGAACAGTTGATTGACATATAATTACGTTTCTGTTCATAGTCCGACCCATGTCCGCGTCTGATCTATCAAAAGAGTCCCTTCCGGCGATACATTCTGACTGCTTGACCCGAGAAGCACTTTATATATCCCCTTCTCGCAAACCCACATGGATAGAACCTCGTCCCAGAATGCTGTAGTGAAGCGATCGAACTTGATCTCGACCTGTTGAGTCTGCCCAGGTTGCAGATACACCTTGGTGAATCCTTTAAGCTCCTTACGTGGCCGAGCGATTGAGGAACTTTCAGGAGCGATGTACAGTTGAACTACCTCGGCGCCGACAAGCTGTCCAGTATTCGTAATAGTGAGCGCCGCCGAAGCCTCGCTGACTTGCAAATCAGAGTATGCGAATGTCGTGTAAGAGAGACCGTGCCTGAAGTAAATTTAGCGCTCTCGTCAATCACAGCCAAATCGTGATACCTACCCAAATGGATATAACACATCCCGCAGTACTTTTTCGTAATATCGGTAGCCAACATAAATGCTCTCCCCATACTCGACCCTGCCGCGCTCACTCCCAAAATTGAGAAAGGCAGGTGTATCCTCGATGCGCCGAGGGAAGGATAACGGGGGTTTCGACACTGTCCGCCCAAGGCAACATGTTGAAAGGCGTGCCGCTTTGCGTGACGATGATGGTATCTGGAACCACAGCAAGGACGGCAGATATCAGCTTGGTAAGAACGCCAGGAAGGTCCATGTGTGGACGGTCAAATCCTTCAGACTCAAAATCTCCGGTCAGGCCGGCGCAGAGGATCGCCACATCAGCATCTTTCGCAGCGTCCGCTGCTCTCGCTATCAGCAAATCTTCGTCAACGAGCTCAATAAGACCAAGTCGCCCTGCACCATGACCCAACGATACAACGCCAGGGGTTACCAGTTTGGATGAAGGTGCGCTGGCAAACTCCACCTTCAGTCGGTACTGACAACCTTTCACAAGCTCGACGATCGCCTTCTCTTCAACGGTGCCCCTTCCAAAACAAAAATTTCCTTGTCTCTGTGTTTTTGTATTCTCCACCACAAGTTTCTCATCGACGTATACGTTACCAGAGCCCAAGACCGCCAGAGCAACTTCGTAAGAGCCAATAGTGGGTGCGATGAAGTCGGCTTCCACATCTGCGTAGAAGAGCCTGTCAAGTTCGGGATTGGAGTAGTCCATAAGTTCCCAAGTGGAGTCTTTCAGAATAACTTCATCAACTACTGATCGGTTCTCAGCTCCCGGGGGGCTGATCATAGAAGCGCATTCTCAAGCCCGGCCGGCCCTCTGGCGTCTTGACGTCTGTCTCCTTGAGCTCCGGCACGAATGCATATGCGTGAGCACCAACCTCATATCGTACTTTTGCACCTTCGGGGAGCTGATCGACGATACCTTGCAGAGGGGAGACAGCGTAGTATGGCGACAGTGAAGCTGCACCGCCACCACAGAACGCAGCGGTCTTCATGTTCGGCCCGATCAAGGCAATGCTTTCGAACCGTCGAACAAACGGCAACACACTGAACTTGTTTTTCAGTAGAACCACGCTATCTGCAGCAAGTTTGTGGTTCAATCCGCGATCTTCTGGCAGATCACGGGTCCCTTCTACGGGGGAGACACGTACCTGAGATGCTGCCGCCACGCGCATTCGGATGGATATCTGGGGCCACTCACGACGACGGCTAACGACTTCCTCCACATTTTAGCATAAATTGGCTTATCTCGCCTTGTGTAATCAACCTTCTGCACAGTCACGTTCAGGTAGATGGTGAAGTGCATAAAAGGCTCTGGCTGGTGCCCTCCAGCCCTACATTCAACTCCAACTCCAACTCCAATTCGATTTCAATTCAATTACAACTCAAGAACTCTTCGTCATGGCTTCCTTTGCAGTCATCAAGCGGGAGATGACCTTCTACAACGCACTCGTCATCTCCGTGTGCGTAGCGGACGCTGTCACCATCGCATACGACGGCTCTGTCATGGGCTCGCTGAACGTCATGCCCTCCTACACCAGCTACTTCAACCTGAACCATGCGACCACAGCCGTCAATTCATGTGCTACATCCATCGGTGCAATCCTGGTCGGTCCGCTGGTCCCCATGTTCACAGACGGATATGGACGAAAGGTGGGCATCTATGCGGCTTACATCATCAATATCATCGGTGCAATTATCGCTGGAGCAGCCCAGAACATTGCCATGTTCATCGCCGGACGCATGATCATCGGCGTGGCCTTTGCATTTGCGCAGACTGCTGCGAGTGCGTACGTTGCTGAAACTACCACAGCGGGAATCCGTGCGTTCGCGCTGGGATTGTACTACTCGTGCTGGGCCATTGGAGGCATTCTCGCAGCAAGCATATCCTATGGTATAAGTGATTCCATCAGCATTCTGCAAGACAAATGCCGACTGGTACGAAAGACATCTGCACTCGATCCATCCACCTGGGCGTGGAGAATCCCGACACTATTTCAGGGCGTGTTTCCCATCATCGCAATGGGCATCCTGTACTTTGTGCCCGAGTCTCCACGCTGGCTAGCATACCAAGACCGTCCGGAAAAGGCACTTCGAGTCCTCTGTATGATCGGGGGCCGGGACGAAACTGACCCCTCCATACAACTGCAGTACCGCGAGATTATCGATACTATCCAGTTCGAAAAGACAGGAGGTCGCAGTCTCGGCCTTCGCGAGTGTGTTCGCACTCCATCCAACCGCAAACGATTTACGCTCGCTGTTACTATGGCTTTGCTCACCATGCTCACGGGTTCAAACATCATTACGTACGTGCCCATAGTTTCTTCTTCTGCCGTGTCCTGGGCTTTCCGAGTCGGTGTAGATTGCTAACTCTTTGTATTGACACTCAATAGATACTATTTCGGCACCATGTTATCCAACGTGGGCATCACAGCTCCCGGACGCAATTGCAGATCAATTGTATCTCGTCGCCGAGCTAGTTGGACAGAAGGGGACACTTGGTCTAGAGCGGCTCAATGCAAACGTCGCCATCAGACTGAGTGACTTTGGGTTCACCATCGTCGACGCCCAAAAGCCGATCGAGATGGCCAGAGCCATAAAGTCTCCCGAGGAGATCAAGTGCGTGATCGCCTCGCTGCGTGCGACGGAGATCGCCGTTGGAAAACTTCGTGATGCGATCCGCCCAGGCTTGACGGAGAACGCCTTGTGGTCAGTTCTTCACCAATCAGTCATTGCGCAGAATGGCGATTACTGCGAGACGCGCCTGCTCAG
>Ga0181461_10026_pt1 | contig 12858 bp, 18 predicted proteins | sample InSIn4SAF170_2_FD_119064 | JGI IMG/M metagenome (GOLD analysis project Ga0181461, IMG submission 119064) | Clean room microbial communities from NASA Spacecraft Assembly Facility at Jet Propulsion Laboratory, Pasadena, California, USA -... ...
GAGCCTCACGAGGCAGTTGATAGCCCACGCATCGTGGTGCAAAATGCCTCGCGAGCCAGCCTTGCAGACGCACAAGGAAGCTTTATCCGGGCTGCGCTGGAAGGCAGGGGATTTTCTCGTCCATCTCATCTCTATCATCTCTCCATGACATGGAACGATGATGGAGCGAGCCGACGGGCGTGACGCGAGCGAAGGGTCGGACTCGACCGACAGCGGCGGCAGCGGGCGCTGATTGGGCGGGGGCTTATCTTTGGCCAACCGCTTGACACAGACGCGACTTCATGGCCCTTCAACCTCTGCGGCTTCCGCTGTACCTTCTGCTCTGCGGTGCCCGCGAGGTGCCCGCGCTGCCCGCTCTGCCCAGACGTCGCGCTCTGGACATGGAATGCAGCTCCACTGCCCAGCCCGCGATGTGTATCAGTGGCTTCGGCGCACCAGAGGCCTCCACGGGCGGGAGCTGCCCTCGACGGCCTCCATCGTCGCTATAAAGCGCTTCCAGCCTCCGCCTCCAAGATGATCTCTCCACCTCATCCTCCATCGCCATATCCTCCCGTCCAGCAGCGAGCCGCCGATCGACAATCATCTCGTTGATCTCCTCGCTAGCCCTCTGCCCTCCCTCCACGGCCATCCACGCCACCCAAGCCACCTCCGCCTCGGGACCAGCCTGCGATTGATATCGTGACCATCTCCACCAAACAGAGCCTCGCCCTTCTTATCAACCTCTGGGCATTGTTTTTTCTCCCTCTGACGTCGCAGTCGGCTATCTTCAGGCCAATTTCGAGCTCCTCGATCTCCTCGCGCAGCAACTTAAAAACGAGCCCTGCACGCCCTTGAACATTGATCACCACCATCCTTGACAGCTCATCTTCCAGATCTATCAATACTCCCAAAATGGACGGCCCAGATCAAATTGGTCCTGACACCGCACCAAAACGCAGCTTCGCCGACAAAGCACGCCGAGCTGCAAAGGCATTCACCACCAAGTACGTCCATATCCAAAGGAATGTGAAGAGCCATCTACTGACTGACATTCACTCGTAGGGATGGCCTCGTTGGAAGCTATGACTATGCTTTCCTCTTCAAGCCCAACCTTCCCTTCATGAAGCGAGAGAGACGAGCCGCTCCCTTCTTCGGCTTGAACGACCGTATGCCAGTTCTCTTGGCTCTGCTCCTCGGCTTCCAGCATGCTCTTGCGTACGTCCTCTCCATCTGCACCGTGCCAGTTCAACTATCCTAACAGATCTTCAGCATGTTGGCAGGCGTCATCACGCCGGCTATCATTCTCTCTGGATCCGGCGGTGCCAACCTGACCCCAGATGTCCAGCAGTATCTCGTCTCCACCTCACTGATTGTCTGCGGTGTCTTGTCGTCCATCCAGATCACACGATTCCACATCTACAAGACGCCCTACTACATCGGCACCGGCCTCATTTCCGTCGTCGGAACCTCCTTCGCGACCATCCCAGTCGCACAGGGTGCTTTGGCCCAGATGTATGAGAACGGAATCTGTCCCACTGGCCCCAACGGCACCAAACTTCCTTGCCCCAACGGATATGGAGCTATCCTCGGCACAGCCTGTGTCGCCGCCCTTCTCGAAATCTTGATGTCGTTCACGCCACCGCACATCCTGAAGAGATGCTTCCCACCACTCGTTACTGGCCCAACTGTCATGTTGATCGGTGTCAAGCTCATCGAGTCTGGCTTCAAGAACTGGGCTGGTGGCAGCGGAGGCTGCTACGGACGTCCCACTACCGGCATTTTCAGGCTCTGCCCTACGATCAACGCGCCTCACCCTCTTCCCTGGGGCAGTGCCGAGTTCATTGGCCTTGGCTTCTCCGTCTTCATCACCATCATTCTGTGCGAGCGTTTCGGAAGCCCCATCATGAAGTCGACATCCGTCGTCGTCGGCCTCCTTGTAGGATGCATCATCGCTGCCGCGTGCGGCTATTTTGATCGAACCGGAATCGACGCTTCCCCCGTTGCCTCCTTCGTCTGGGTCCACACCTTCAAGCTGAGCGTCTACGCGCCAATCGTTCTTCCCATGCTGGCTGTCTATATGGTTCTCGCTATGGAAGCCATCGGTGACATCACTGCCACCTGCGATGTTTCGCGCCTCGAGGTCGATGGCAAGATGTTCGATTCTCGCATCCAGGGTGGCGTGCTCGCCGACGGTCTCAACGGAATCTTGGCTGCTCTGTGCACCATCACCCCCATGAGCACATTCGCCCAGAACAACGGTGTCATTGCGCTCACCCGATGCGCCAATCGCAAGGCCGGCTATGCGTGCTGCTTCTGGCTCATCATCATGGGCATCTTCGCCAAGTTTGCTGCTTCCCTGGTCGCCATTCCCAGCGCCGTGCTCGGCGGTATGACCACTTTCCTCTTCAGCGCCGTCGCTGTCTCCGGTATCCGTATCATCTCTACGATGCCCTTCACTCGCCGGAACCGCTTCATCTTGACGGCTGGATTGTCTCTAGGCTATGGCGCTACCCTGCTGCCTGAGTAAGTGCATCTTATGTCAACTAGGTAACGCAACCGCTAACACGGACTCTTAAAGGTACTTTGCCAATGTTTTCACTTACAGTGGCCCCAACCGCTCTCTCCTCGGCTTTTACAACGCCATCGAGCTTGTGATGCAGACTGGTTTTGCCCTTACTGCATTCATTACTCTCGTCCTCAACTTGATCCTGCCTGAGGAGGTCGAGGATGAGGAGACTCCTGAATTGACTGCTAACGAAGTCGATGAGCAAGCTGATAGCGCGGAGTGGGCGCGCATCCAGCGCAACAAGGAGCATGAGGTCGAGAACGGCGAGGGAAGTGATATCACTCCTGCCGGAAAGACTGCATGAGCAGTGGAGCTCGAACAGAGACGGGGTGCGTTTGACGACCGATGATGTGATCTAACAAAAAGGTGGATGAAGATATGATGATTGTCTATGTGAAGAAGGTCTCAATGTTTGAACCATGTCACATAATTTGCGCATATGGAAGATGTATACCCCATTCGTTCGATAGGACTTGAAAAATGCTAGTAGTTTATTTCCCATTTCAGCCAAGCAAATAAAAACTGCCTCGTGAATGTCATTTATTCTGCAGAATAGAGATGAGGTAGGACTGAAATAGGTATTTAAGGACTCTGTTGTTGCTTTTTGACTTGTCGTAGCTCAGTGGCCGATGACGTCGCATTTAGCTTTTGAGGCAGTGTTCCGTGCATAAGGACCTTTCTGTGTCAAAGCTGTCAAAGCTCTCCCAAAAATCTCACCGTAAACCACCACCACTCCCATGTCATTCCACGTAGACGTTGCTCAGCAGAAGCTCACATGATATCAGTCACTAAACCCAATGCAACGCCCACGAGTCCATTGACGTCCTCGTAGCCTCCTCCTCTTCACCCTCAGCGATGCCACCCAACATCACCAGGCCGATTCACTTCGGCAGCTTCCTCGTTACTCCCGAGGCAAGCTACACAACCACCCATATCACCATTGCTTCTGGAAAATACATACCTTACTAACACTAGCCCAACCCAGGTCTTCCACATCACCCCCCTAAGCTTCGCCCTCGTGAACCTCAAACCCCTCCTCCCAGGCCACGTCCTCGTCTGCCCCGCCCGGCGCGTCGCGCGCTTCAACGACCTGACCACCTCCGAAGTGACAGACCTGTTCCAGACGGTCCAGCGCGTCAGCCGCATGGTCGAGCGCGTGTTCGGCGCGTCGGCGCTCAACATTGCGATTCAGGACGGGGCGGATGCGGGGCAGAGCGTGGCGCATGTGCATGCGCATGTTATTCCGAGGAAGGGGGGCGATTTGGAGAAGACGGATGATGTGTATAGGCTTTTGGAGAGCGAGGATATTGGGAGGGGATTGAGGGAGCGGGATGGGATTGAGGCGAGGGAGAGAGGGAGATTTCCGGCTGTGGATGCGGACGAGGATAGGAAGCCTAGGTCTGAAGAGGCGATGAGGAAGGAGGCTGAGTGGCTTTTTGAAGAGATGGGAAGGGAGTGAGTGGGTTTGGTCGTGGTATGGTGTATGGTATGAATGATTAAGATGGCGGAAGGCGTTGTGAGCCGATTAGACTGTGGACGCTGCTTTACTTATTGAGAGACTCTCGATGGAAGATGAACTGCCATCCACTACGAACGCAGTAAAAGCATTCTCGAGACGCGTCCATCAGGCTAGATGTGGATTCGTCGAGGGTGTAGATGGCCATTGAACTGCGATCCTTTGGTGTCGTCGTCAACTCTCCCGACATGGTAGGAAGTGACAGTTTTTTTTCTGGCTCTCAAAACTATATACATAGACTATAAAGCTCATGCTAGAACCTCAAAAACTTCTCACGCTTCGTCGTCGTTGCAAACCGGCGAGGCAGTCGTCATCGAGGGCCGGTGGATCATGACCTCCGAAGCTCTCCACAAGCTCTTTCTCAACCCGCCACCCCTCCATCTCTCAATCACAACCTCCTCACCATCCAACGCGTGCTCCCCCAACCGACGCGACCATCGCGCATCTCGCAGCCCTTCTGCGCGCCATGAAGCGTCGTATCACGAGACTTGATTCCGACCGCCTCGAAGTGGTCTCGCCTCTCTTGGGATACCAAATTGGATCCAATGGTTGACGGAGGGAGCGTGCCTGTAGCGGCACCTGCTTCCACTCGTACGTTGTGATTGCCGACAGATCCCATGCAACAAACAAGACTAATCGAGAAATTTTAGATAGATTGGCTACCGTCTCAGCGTCTCAGGCGTTGCAGAGCCTGAGAGCACGCGGTCCGCGGTCGATATCCACTGGCCTGGCAACGCTCGACGACATCCTTAGACCTACCGGGGCTGCGTTCCAGGATATCCTGACAGCAAGAGGAGGACTCGCGCGCGGACATGTGGCGGAGGTATACGGACCCCCAGGTTCTGGAAAAACTGCGTTTGGGTGCGTTAGTAGCTGGGAGAGACCATGCTCCTGTCTCGCCAGACGTATGCTGACTGGTTCGTTACACAGGCTGCAGGCTTGCACAAATGTGCTGAAGGCAGGAAGCCATGCTATATGGATAGGTACGGAAGCAATTAGAGTCTACCGCTCGTCAGCTATTACATGTTTCTAATCATACGCAGATACCGCTGCGCCACTGGCATACAACCGCCTTAGCGACATGATAAATGGCGACAGCGCACCATCAGTGCCAACTACAGAAACTGTGTCGGAGAATTTGGACACTTCAGGTAATGGATGGGAACAAAGGTTCCATCGCTTTGATGCTCCAACATTGGCACATCTGCTTGCCTTGCTGGTGCATCCTCCGGACTGGCTTCCCTTGGGAAAATCAAGCATTATTGTGGTAGAATCGCTCTCTACATTGTTCGATAACGCATACCCACGGTACAGGGATGAGAAGGCGACCGCGAAAAAGACAGAATCCGCCAAGTGGGCATCGAGTCGAAGATATGGCGTGCTTGGAGATATGGCAAACAAGCTTGGAAAGTTGGCAGTACTCCATGATCTGGTCATTCTCTTGACATGCCAAACGGTTACTAGAATGAGGCCAGGAGTAGGACCACTGTTGGTGCCTGCGATCTCTGGTTTGGAGTGGGACCACAGCCTTTGGACAAAGTTGGTGCTATTCAGAGATTGGCCTCCCCACCAGTTCCAATCGAACATATCGTCCGACCCGGAGAAGCTCAGCAAATTGCGATTCGTTGGAATAGAGAAAACTGGAGGAACAGCGCTCTCAGATGAGCGAGCCGTGAACATTGTCCCCTTCACCATTGAACCTGTAAGTTGTCGTAAAAGAAACAGCGGATTCTGCTTGAGATCCACTGTACTTTGTATTGCTCGAACTAACTTTTCAGGCGGGGCTATCTGAACTCAAACTACAAACAACCACCAGCGTCGCCATACAGCACTTGACATCACCCGTGCGGCCAGCCAAACGCCCCTACACCGAGATCGCGGACTCGGATGACGAAGATGCGTTGAACTCGGACGATCTTTATGATTGGGCGGAAGCCGAGGAAGTGACATCCGAAGGACTCGTCAACGAAAGCGTCCTCATTGAGGAGATTCCAAGCGTTGACGGACTTGAATAAACATGGCATTGGAGCATTCAGCCAAGCGTGCGATGACTTCTTAATACAACAAGAGTATATGATGCGGAGTAGTGACGTTAGTTTCAGTCAAGGGATCCTCGACACGAATACAGACGTCGGAGGCTCGGTGCAAAGAAGCTTCTTTTCTCGCGCCATCGACAATAATCATGGAATGGAGATATTCCTGTCGACTACGTATCGCGTCTCTGCAACACTCATCCTGTATGGATCATCCTATCCGACTATCACGTCTATCTGCACAGCGACACGTCGTCATGTGGTTCAGGCTCGAGCATACATCAATCCGCATGACATATGCTGAGACGAACGGAAAACTGTAGATCCTCCACCGTAGCATATTGTGAGATAGTAAATGAAACATTTTGATTATCCGACTGCATTGCATCACGCGGACGGCATAGCCGCGAGACAACAACATCACCGATCTCGTCGCCCATTTGGGGAACAGCATGAACAGATCATCGTATCCCATGACATGACTGATCGGCACGGGGCTACCTCGCCTCGAGCGAAAGCCTTCATGAGTTTGTGGGTAGCCGCGCTACGCTTGCTCATCGGCCAAAGCATAAGCTCCTCTGACTGAGGAGGCGGCATTTAGATGCTGCGAGATATCAATTACGTGGGTTCAAGCTCCGCAGTCTGATTCACTCTACTTGAAGTTGTAGGATGCGTTGAAGGATCATGGCATCCTCTCTCGTCGTCGTCGTGTTTGCGGGCGCAGTAGCTCTGTGGTGGTTGGACCGCTGTCACACCTATCATGACATGGATGGAATCTCCACGCATATTTCCTCGAGACGGGCAGGGGACTCAAAGTAACGCGTGGATTGTGAATGGTAGTAATCGTTCTTGTTAGGTCGAGCCGATTAGACTTTCCTGTCCCCTCCGCTGAAGACGGTATGGTCTTTTACCACCAAGTGGGCGGTGGAGAGGCACAATGTATACGATTGAATATTTTAAAGAGCAATTGATATCAAAGGACAGTGTAAGGAGAGGAAGAAAGAGGAAGCATTATTAGATATCGTTACTTCCTCATATGGAGAGACGATGGTGTTTTGGAAATGTGCCTAGGCAACCACCTGATGGAGCCTCCCTCAGCTTTCCCTGACTTCCCCCCACAGCTCTCCTCTCTTCAACCTCACTCACCCCATACATCGCCGTTGGCCAGGATCTTAATTGCATCCTCCATTGCTACTCCGCTGCAAGAGATCGAGCTCGCTTAACACAGCTGATCTTGGATCACATGCAATATATACGGTACTGCGGCTCTCGGAGAGACGTGACGACGGCATCAATACAGAGTGCAATGACGAACGACTGCATGATCGCCATCGAGGTCTCCAAGAAGAGAATGGAGGAGGAACACTCGGATTGTCGATCAGGATTACACCGGGACAAGTGTGCATGTTCCTGATAATATGCAGGTATGAGCTATACTCATTTGATATCACCATGCATGTTGATGAGCGCCGCCTAACTCTTGCCAGGGCCCCCAACGACAAAATAGCACAGTCTGTCATCGAACGATTGTTCAGTCGACCTGTAAGGAACACAACATCTCAACGGTCATCACACACAGGTAGCTGGCGTTATACTTCAACCATGGATCGATACCCTCTCTGGGTTATCTGACGTTGGGAGTGGCGTCCCGCGGATGAATCTATACCCCCTCCACATTCCGATGGGGTTTCTCCAAACTTACCGCCACCAGCGAAAGCAAAAGTTTAGGCGCTCTGTCACATCAGCGAGAAGGGTGTCGCTCCACAAGCTGCAGCTATGTAATCCATCTGAACCCTTTGCTGCCAGGGTAGAAGCCTTTGAAGCATCCAATGCGGGAAGGAGTGCAGATAACACCCTTGACGCACCAGCCGGAATAGACCTATTTTCGCATTTCAAGGGGATGAGTGTTCTCAGGAGACAATCAGCCGCACGAGAGGCTTCGACTGGAGCTAACAGGCGGAAGGTCAATGTCATGACTCTCCAACGCCCCGCCAGTCTTATCTCGGGGTGCCTCGTCTCGTCCAACTTAGGAAATCGGAAACCTCGGGGTTAGCTTTTCCGACACGAAGCACGCCTTTCGGAGAATCTCTCCACTTCTCGCTTTGGCAAGAGTCGGGTGCTGTGTGGAGCCCCCGCGTTATTCTAGATCGCTGAACCAGACTCGAAGCGCCAGCATAGTGTCATGAAGCCGATCGCGGGTGGTCTGTGTTGAGCTCAGCCGAGTCAAGCACAAGGACGAGAAGCTCTCATGGACAGCTAGTTCTTATCTCGCGTCGATGAGAATTTATCCGGCCAAGCAGGCGATGCTAGTACCATACGTGCTACCATCACGCGAAGCACAGAGGCACGGCGCTGCCATTTGCCTGTGGCAAATCGCGGGGATCCCCAGACGGTCGATCCCATGGCTGCACTACGCTAATATCGCCAGCTTCCCCAACTTCGACTAAAGCACAGCATACCCGCAGGTGCTTACAGGCTCGATCTCTACGGTTGTGGGGAAGACGGCGCGGTCGGCGAGTCGACGAGGAGGAAAGGAACGTCGCTGAAGAGCTAGCCGGCAGCGGGCGATATCACGCCGGAAACATGGAGGTTTCAATTTCAATCAAACTTCGGACGTCCAGGCCGAGACCTTAGAGGCAACGCCAGGCAATGCTGCGACAACCGTGCAGGGCAACTTGTCAATTCACTCTGCTCCCACCGTCTAGAAGCAGGTTGATATTGTTGTGCACCTCATGCTGCAACCATTTGATAAAAGCGCTAGCTCCAATGCTGGCGAGCGGATCCGACGTGAGAACCAGCCTCTGGTCACGAGGATTCGCCTACGAAGGACTGCCAACCCTCAGCGTACGAGTGGTGCGAGATGAAATGCAGAGACGGATTACGACGTCTACACCGAAGAATGCCCACCTGCACTCGTGCTGTTGACGTTGGAATGATTTCAACCAAGCCTCCGCTCACTCTGAGGGTCACCCCCGCATGATCGCCGTCGTATGTCAGGTACGACGCGCGGGAACAAAACCTTGTACGCGGCGGCTGAAAGGCGGTGCGTCGACTGGCTGCGACGTTTGCAAGGGCGTTCGACACGAGGGCACAGCTCAACCAAACTTGGCTCGACGTTAGTTCTCGCGGCAGGAGCCTACCAACGACACCGCGGTTGTTTCCGGGCAACAAGTCGCAGCAATGCATGACAGATCGCTGTTTCGTTGAGCGTCGATTTTTTTCACTGTCAACACGCTGTAATGACGCACCCGCTAACTGCACAAAGCGCCACAAAGGGTTTGTTTTCAGTTTTCTTCTTTGCACCCCTTCCGTCCTCCCGCTGGCACGGCAGCAGCAAAAGGAACGAGAAGAAAAAATGAGACGAAAATAAAGATGGATCCGGCGAATTTGCGGAATGGAGTGGGATGGAGACTCGGGCATGGCTCGGAAGGGCCAGCGGCCAGCGAAAGGGGCCAGCAGAAAAAAGCTTTGATGATGATGATGGAGTCAACGATGGTGTGGAGAACGGCCGGATCAAGGAAGAATGTGGATTCCTTCTGGAAACATGGCAGGGAAGCTAGCGACGCACTCGAAAAACACCGCGGCCACCGGACGGCAGACGACGAGACGACTGCGCTGTTTTCCGCCCTTGCTCGACTCCGAAATTTGCTCATCCAGCTTTGATGCACCTGCAGATAAGGGACGAAGCTTGCCCAAGCCACGCTCGAACCCCGATGAGAAGACCGGCGTTGGTGAAGCTACGAGGATAACGGGCGCCATGATGTAATCGGCCTTCCTCCCGCTCTCTTCTTCTTCTTCAGCAGTAGCGGTGCCTGGGCAGGACCAAGGCAGCTCTCCGGCCATTTGTCTTCCACGCCGTGGCAGCCAGCAAGCACAAGACGAAGTGATGGGGCTTCGCGTTGCCATGTGAATGCCTGAGGGATGTGACGAGTGTCACAACGCAAAGCGCGGGTGCGAAGCCGAAACAGGAAGAGAGCCCCCTTGAGTGTTGCAGCCGCGGTGGCTCGGGGCATCGTCGCGCTGAGTGGCGAAGAGCCGGCGTGCCACGCTGTCCTCTGCTCCCCGAATTGCCCCGAGGCAGCGAGGTTGAGGACGAGGGCTCCAGCTGCACAGCCCGCCCCGGCACAACGGGCGGGTGCTGCGCTGGCCCAAATGCCGAAGATTGCCGACACCTGGCCCCCAGCTTTCTCGTCCAGCTCGTCCAGCTCGTCCAGCCAGCCGCGCAGGTGGCAGTGTCTCTGCGACTCAGGAACAGAGCCGTCCGGAGAGCCCAAGTCGCCCCAGCGTCGCTCGACCGCGCGGCAGAGTGGCAGATGGGTGCTCGACGGTGGCGGTCCGCGTTGCCGCGCTCAGCGAAGGAGCGTCAGCGCCTGGACTGTTGCACCAGACAGCCCGAACAGGCAGTGGGAGGCGTCGACCAGGAGTGCTGGCCTCGCTGGGGTGCGACGGGAGCGAGGGCCTCTCCCCCACAAATGCCATGCTGGTCAGGAAAGCCCAGATCATTGGAGGCGTCTCTCCAATTTTCCGTCTTGCGTGCTTTGCTGGGTGACTGTCGTGTTGTGTTACACCCCACAAAAAACGTCAAAACAGCTGGCACACCCGTCGTGCCCGCAACCAGCTAGAGGCGGAAAAATCGTCAGGCTGGATCACTGCTTTGTCCTAAGCCCGTGTCGTCGAAGCCACATCGTAAGGCTGCGACCAATTTGTTGAGAGCGTGGGAAGGTGTGCAGAGCCTGTCGAAAAGGGGCGCCGTTTCTGGTGGGAGACGGGGCGGTGAGGCCCTGGGTTACGCTGAAATAGGGCGTCGGTGGTATCGTGAAAAAAAAAATCAGTCGCCCCAAGTGAGTATTGTGGAGCATCGCCATGATTTGTCGACACCGAAGGGAAGATAAGGATGCTTCGCAAGGACAGGCCCCCTTTCACATGGCCGTAGCCACCACTCAGCAACGACGGAGAGGATGCGTGCGTGGATAGTGGATGACCATGTTGGCGCGAGGAGTGAACAGGAGAGTCGAGGGAATGCCGGACAGGCTGCGGGAGGTGAAGTCACAGATCTCCACGCCGCGCGCGCAAATCCGGGGTCACCCAGTCCGGACTGCAGCAGCATGATGCTCGATCCAGAAGTACGAGGCGCTGGACAGCATTCTGCAAGCACCGGTGGTCCTCTGCTGGTGACCATGTTCATACTCCATAGGTGGTCGCGGGTTGGGGTCAAGACAAACATGCCGTAATGCTCACGGCATGGATGCATCATCACTCTGGTATCGAACGTTCGTCTCTTATCAACCACCACTCATCTCGTTTGCAGATGTGACTTCACGCGCCCCATGCGACGACTGCCTGCTGCTTCGTGTAGCGCACCGTTTCGCAAGCAGGGCCTCAATTGGCTAGGATCGCGCGGATGAGACGTAGTGACACGATGACAGAGCGACGGGGACCGAAACATCGACACCCACTTGGCATCAAGTTGCAGTTGTATTGGACGGCGCGCACTGCGTCGTCTGCTCCTGGCGGAGAAAAGGCGTCATCCTGCTCTCCACGGCTCTGACATAGCATGGCTCCTGTTTGCTCGTTTGCGGGCGCACCCCCCGCAGAGCGCGCGAATCCGTAATTTATGGGGGACACTCGTCGCTCCGTCCGATATAGCCGCCTCCGTGACAGGCAGAGTGGGATGGGATGATGGGTAAAAAGGATCGAGTGATCGGCTGCCTGCGCCTCCCTTTTACACGGGCTCTGCAACACCGGCTGCCTATCTGTTCACCCGGAAGAAATAGTGACTGGTGGGCGTGCCAGAATGCTCGACTGCCCTCCCTTCCGCCCCAAGCAGCCAGGCGTCCGCCAGCCGCCCAATCACCGCGTCGATCCAGCGTGTCGGAATCCGTCTGGCTGAGAGGCGTGTGGGGGTCCCGCTGCCAAAACGAACACCACGGCGCAGGAAGCAAGCACTTGGAGATGCTCACACGGTGATAGGGGCAGATTCCGGGGTAGCCAGGTGCGTTGTCATGCCGCCTGAACATGATTGACCAAGCCCGAGCAGTCGTCTCCTTGGTTTTTGGAGGTCATGAAACGGCGTGAGAAAAGCAAAGCGACGTAGCGGACTGCACCCGAGTCTTTCTGGACGACGTGCGCGCCTCGTTTCCCCCTTCTCATCCGATTGAAGCAACGAGCTGGTGGCCGTGAGGATCGTCCTCGTCATTTCGATAAGCGCGACTTTGCTCGTTGGCGAATCATGGATTCTGGCTGGAGGAAGGCAGCGATAGCTACCTATTCCTCTCGTCAGGGTTTCAATACCGCGTGTGCACGCCATCCGGCGATAGAATGAGGTTTTCGCATAGTCATTCAATACAATCCCCGAGCTCACTGGCAGCCTAGGCGAAGGCCGATGCTCCGGGCCGGTGGTGAGCAATCTGGAAGGTGTGGAATCCCGCAGCGAGCTGGCGTCGTCCTGCCTTCCCCAGACCCGGGGATCGTGCCTCCTGGGGTTGTGTTGATACGAACAGACACAGAGGGGCCTGCACACATGACCAAGTTTTGCTCTCCAGTTGTGGTCGATAGCGCGCCTCTCGTTTGCATTGCTCTTCTATTTTTCCTTTTCCCCAGCTTCCAAGAGTGTCATTTCTTGTTGATGTGGGGGTTGTGGTTCCGCATTTGGCAGCCCGCCCTGCTTTTCCGGAGCGGAGCAGCAGCGTCGTGAGGTTGACGGAAAATTGGAGAGACGCCTCCAATGATCTGGGCTTTCCTGACCAGCATGGCATTTGTGGGGG
>Ga0181461_10028_pt1 | contig 12510 bp, 11 predicted proteins | sample InSIn4SAF170_2_FD_119064 | JGI IMG/M metagenome (GOLD analysis project Ga0181461, IMG submission 119064) | Clean room microbial communities from NASA Spacecraft Assembly Facility at Jet Propulsion Laboratory, Pasadena, California, USA -... ...
TCAGACGCGGTTTCGATCCGCCCACTTGCGCGTCTCCCTCCCAAACCAATCCACCCACTGTCGGTTGACTTGTTCTCTTGTACAGGCCAATGCCACTTCCTCAACCACAGCTGTTTCGCGTTCCAGGCAGGTCCTGGTCCGTCAGCCAGTCGCAACTGCTCAAAGTCTTCCTGCTCCTTAGTGGACCGAGCATATCTCTGCCCGCTCGGCGCCCACATCTCTACCATGCACTTCTACTTCAAGTATGTTTATTTCGGACCGTGTGGGCACTGCGAGTTGGTTATTCACACCCTATGTCTTTCGATTGACCAATACGGGCGACGCACGACCTACCTACACGAGTTGTCCAGATTTGGGTATGTTCTAGCCCAGGTTTCCAGCATAATGCAATCCATCTTGCATGCTGACGCATGGCCTTTTGCCTGTGTGTAATTTGTTAATAGCATCTGACAGCTTTACGCCCCCGTATCACCCTACTCCGAGGAAATCACGAAAGCTATTCCAATCAGTCAACGTGAAGCTCAGAGCAGCCGACGGCACTCTTGTCCCAACTCCAGGCTCGTCGCGTTACGGTAGCAGCCAGGTCGACTCCGAATCATACATTTCGTACCATCGCCACAGACGATTTTTCTCAGGCCCTGCCGCTGCCTGCTCCAGGATGTCAACTCCTTATGTGGCATCCCACACACTTCCGCTAAGGTTGAAGAGAGCTCGAGTGACTGATGAGGCCGCAAATGCAGGAACATCATCGCCGAGTTTTTGTCTACCAGGGACAGGGCGAGGTATGAGTGGACAATCTGGCTCGGGTGCAGGGCTGCAGCCGATGGCACAAGTGCCACACGTGTCACAAGCGTTAGCTGTTCATCCAGGTGACCCAGTTGCTGGTTGCTTCTCCACAGACAATGAATCATGCGAGCGTTTATACTATCCAAGTACATCAACAGCGGAGACAAATGGCTATGGTTCGCCCGTGCCACACAACGAGTATAACCATCATCAGATCATCTATGGCACACAATTGGTTCCCACTGGCAGTTCGGATCCAAAATTTGACTCTCCATCCCGTCTGATGTCAGCCATCGGGCTCCCAAGCGGAGTGGACACTGCGGTGGGAGGCTTACGAGGCGGTAGGCCGGATCCTCCTGGACTTCATATAGCGAATCCTCCCAAGCTATCTCCTGAAGATATTGATACACTTGCAGCGAAATCTAGAAAGAACGTATCGTCGTTTGGGAAGCGGCATGAAAGCAGCATCCCTATCCCAGATAGGTCAAGAGTCCCTGTCAACCAACCGAATGGATATCACCATAGAATCAAGTCAATCGCTCCTCTTCATGAGCCGAAGGCTAAAGCAAGCCATGGTACAACCAAGCATGCCCCTACATTGCAACATACATCAACTGCTCCAGCACGGCCATCAAAAACGGCAACCATTCCAAAGCTCAAACAAATAAGCCAGGCCCCAATGCTTGCTACTGCCCAACGAGCTGCTGCTCGCGAGCTCAAGAAGCAAAAATCTATGACCGCGATGAAGACCTCATTACAACCTCCGCCGAATAACGAACACGCTAGGAAGATATTCCTTACCAAAGAGAATATCAGCTCAATAAGTCCAGAGTTACCTTCAGCAATTGTAAAATCTTGCCCCCGTGCGCGTATGACACCACCTGTCAAGAGAACAAAGTCCGACGACACGAAGTCTCTCCGGCCTACTCAATCCATGGATAATATGGTTCCGAAGACCGTAGACTGGCCTGCCTCGCCACAAACACACCTGGTTCGGGATAACAGTCAAAATCATGGATGTAATGAATCATATGATACCATTAAAGAGCCAATTTCGTCTGCCAGAGTACATACGAATAGCTGCCCTTCACCGACCGATTTTGGGACAGTTTACGAGTCGTCACCCACAAAATTGGGAAGTCGCTCTAGCAGCCCGCAATCTGCTTTCACGGCGCGAAGAGAATCCAACCCACATAATCAGGGCAATGCCATGACGTTTGATGGTGAACCTCAGTCCAGTGATCAGATATGTATAGAGTCCCAAGCAAGGCGTCAAAGTAAGGGGTCTACCTCGTCCATGGAAGATTTCAACTTGAGCTTCTCTCCTGTTGCTGTCCCAAGCAATCCGTTTGTAGGGGCCGTACCAGTCGCAACTCTGAACAGCATTATGCTTTTGACTAAAACACGCACGAATTCACAGAATTCGAAGGATCCTGCAAGGTTTTATTCGATCGCTTATGCACAAGATCCGGCTAGCTCAGCGACTCCAGTCGACACCAAATCAAGAGGACGCAGTGTCAATAGCGACACAATGACGACAAGCACCATAGATAGCTGGGAACGGTCCTTTCCGAGCAGTATCCACGAGGTCGAGCCATTTCCATTGCTGGACACAACGGAAGGATGGCTTAAAAAGACTCAGCACATGGCTAGCACAGCACAGCAACGACGAACGTCATTCGAGAAGATTCAAAGACTATACAGCCGTCGAACGAGCACCGGTCCAGACCGTGACGAGACGATTCTTTCGACGCCTCTGTTCACCACTGAAAAGTCGGTCAAACCACTCAATACACAGATTTCTGGCCCTGTTGAATCTTTGTTGTTGGAAGGACTAAACAGACCCCAAATAGAGCGCGCTCGTCTACCGGTAGATGACGGCTCTTCAGGCGAGAGGGATCCGAGGAGTGAAGTTGATAAGCCGCTGGTAGGGAGCACTCCCGACACGGGCACGAGTAGAGAGCATATGTCCTTTGGGGATTATGCTTGGTCAAACGGCTTTCACGAACAAAAACACAATTCAGATCTAAGGGCAGATGCCCCAGTCTTCTTTCCCAAGCCCCAGTCCATGGCAGACAGGTTCTATCCGAAACAGCTTCAGTTCGAGCCCATGGAGTGGCAGTTGAACCAAATGAGGCTCCATGGCCAACGATTCAATCGAGATCGGCCTCTGGAAACAGCCATTTCGACGAGGGTAGACCACAGACAAGTCCGAGAGAGCGATGGATCGCAGGTTGGGTACGATACTTCTGACGATGCCTGCGAAGACGTCCAACCGGCGCCCGTTTCCCCGAATCAAGCATACGGAGGCCAATACCGACGCCCTTACTACGAACGTCCGTTCAAAGCGAGTTCGTTCCGATCCAGGGCAACGGCAGGCATGCCGGAGTCTCAGTACGAATATTATGATACGCCTCGCCAGCCTTTGACGACGGCGCCAAGAAGTCGGTCGCCGAAGCACAGGAAGAGTATAAAAGGTGGTCCGAGATCATTTCAACGAACTGGTCCGGAGGTTGACAGGCACCCTTTGAGCCCGACACAGGTGCCTAGATCTGTCTACCCAGACTATGGCGGCGCTCACTTCCCTACCCATGGCTACATGCCAGTACACAGATCATATCCCCCATTTCTGCAGCCACTGATGACACCGTCTCTCCGCGGTGGGGCTGGCGAGTATGGAGGAGCAAGGTACCGATCAGATAATGCAACAACGTACGATGAACAGAGGGGTGCCGGCGATTGGGATACGATCACCTACCAAACCGTCCCAGGTATCGTGGATGGTGTTGAATGGTCGGGAGGGCTCTGCGGGATGTGCATACCGGGCGGCCGTGACGGCAGCGAGAACACCAGGTGAGGCTGTATACGTGCCCATTAGATTCTCATCACGCATCTGGATGGGTCGGAGCAACCCGTGGAGAGGCGTGCGGACCGAACAGCATAGACGTGATGACTTGGACAGCTGTTGGAGAGTATGCTGGCGTTTGGCGACGTTAACAGCGGGCCTGGATAGAAGACGGCGCTTTATTATTCCGAGTGTATTTGACTTGGAAAAAGGCAAACTATTCTTTTGTTTGGTGCACACAGTATGATTCCAGCGGTATCCTGTGCGAGACAAGAGGTCAACGGCGATGGAGATGGCGATGGGCATGGACGCAGATTACTTGTGGGGCGGCGCAAGAACCGGCGTTGGCGTTCCGGGGCTGCAGGAGCCCGTGAAAACAAAGGCGGCGCTAGAAAAAAGAACCTTATTGACGTTACCTTAACACTTAATAATAACGGATGCCACGCTCTCCAATACTCATGAGACGGCCGTCGGAGGCAGGAGATGGCAGCCAGTCGGCCGGCCGCACGAGACGCATACCGGAAAGGCATTCAGATGATGACGCATGTATTGATGAGGATGCTTGTGCTTGCCCAAGGATCCGGGGAGCAGTCAGGGGCGGGCGTCTGTCACTTGGACGCAGAGGCCTCCGCTGGTCAAACACCTAGCGAGCGGCGCGAGAGAGAGGCACGACTCACGACTCACCAGAGGCAACAATGAGGCCGATGGAGTCGTTCCATGTTGATGTTGATGCAACGCCGCGCGCCCGGGGGACGCTTTGCCACCGGCGAGGGCTATTCTTGACTGCGAGCGTCGATTCCGCCGCCGCTCGTAGGTCATCAGGCGCGCCCAAAGCGGCATCGCCTCCCTGGCCCTCGCCCTCGCCCAGCCAGGCAGGCGCTCCCCGTCTCTTCCTCTCGTCCCAGGTTCTGTTCTCTTACAACAGCCCGCCCTCCCGCCTCCTCGTCTGCCACTTCTCCTCCTTCTCCTCCTCTGTTCACTCCACCTTCGTCGTCGTCGTTGCCGCCCGCGTTCTCCTTCTTCTGCGTAGTATCTTTAATCTTGCACCCACACTCGCTACTCGCCCTTGCTGCCTTCCGTCGCATCAAAGGAAGCCTCTCGCTATCCCCCTCCCCCCCTGGATCGACATCCCTCGCCTCAATCCTCCTCCAAATCCTCCCAGCACAGCCTCCGTCATTCCACATCCAACAGCCTCATTGCTATTCATCACGACTGGATACCTTTGAAGTCATTATTCGCCTTTTACCGCCTGCCGGTATACGTTGATCCGCTTCTTTCGCCCCGGACACCTCGTCGCACAACCACCAGCCGCTAGCATCATGCGACAGGCACTCGCAACCGCTGCCCTCGCGGCCACTCTCTTTACCAGCGTGGCAACCGCTGCCCAGGCTTCTTGCGGTCCTAACAAGAAATGCCCTTCAGAGACGCCGTGCTGCTCCCGTAAGTCGCCTCACCGATGGAGCCACGCTACGATCAGACAGACTGTCGTGTGAGCTTGGCTGACCGTTTGATGTAGTATACGGACAATGCGGTGTTGGTGCCTACTGCCTCGGAGGCTGTGACCCTCTCTTCTCCTTCTCTCTGAACTCGTGCACCCCCTCCTCGACCTGCAAGAGCACCGACTACAAGCTCGACTCCCTCGACGACGTCGCCTCGCTCGACAAGTACCTCGGCGACAACAATGGCGTCAACTGGGTCTCTAGCGGCAAGCCTCTTGTGTATAATGATGCACTCCTTTTGACCATGGCCCAAGACACCGTCGGCACGCTGCTGTCCTCAACACACTACGTCTGGTACGGCAAGATCTGCTCCAAGATGACCACCAGTCAGGGCAAAGGCGTCGTCACTGCCTTCATCATGATGTCCGATGTCCGAGACGAAATCGATTTCGAATGGATCGGTGTGGACACGCAAAATTCGCAGTCAAACTTCTACTCCCAGGGCGTCACTGTCTGTATGTAGCCCCTCCACACCCAAACATGCTTCGCAAGAAAAGATTTTTTTTTTTACTGACTGCCGGCCAGACACGAACATGGAAAGCCTTCCCACCAGCAATACCGAGTCTACCGTTCATCAGTACTGCATCGACTGGAAGCCCGACACTTTGACCTGGTCCGTCGACGGCAAGGATCTCCGTACCGTCAAGCGCAGCGATACCTGGAACTCCACGTCAAACCGCTTCGACTACCCCCAGACCCCCTCTCGTGTCATGCTCTCTCTCTGGCCTGCCGGTCTTCCTACTAATGGAGAAGGCACTATCGAGTGGGCTGGTGGTTTGATTGATTGGAGCAGCGAGTACATGCAGAACGGCTACTACTATGCGATGGTTCAGGAAGTCACTGTGGACTGCTACGATCCACCCAAGGGCGCCAACGTCGGAGGCAGCAAGTCGTATATCTACACTGCTGAGGCCGGCACCAACGACACCGTTCAAATCACCGACAAACAAGTGATTTTGAAATCGTTCTATGCTACTGGCGACAACCCGAACTTCGATCCCAATGCCGCGGCTTCTTCCAGCGCTGGTGCCTCGAAGACTGGATCTGCTGCTGCCTCCACCAGCAGCGCTGTCATCGAGACCATTCCAGGTATGTCTGGCATCGGCAACCAGGGTGCAAACGACGCCAACCCAGTATCGTCCGCGGCCGGCAGTGAGGCCTCGTCGGCTCCTTCCGGATCCACCGACACGAGTGACCCGGCATCTACTGGAGGGTTTTCTCAGGGAAACAGCCAACCTAAGAACAGTGCTACAGATATCAGGGGCAAGGCTCTTGGTAGCAGTTTCTTCGCAGTTTGCGTCGGAATACTCGCTTTGCTGATTCTGTAATCATTTTGTCAACAAAGCCCCTACAAATTTCAATAAAGTTGCGGAGTTCTCGCTCTTGCTTCTTCGAAACGAAGAAATTGGGGCGGGCGTTTCTTTTTTTTTGGCTGTTCTTTTTGAATCGATCATTTCCATCGATATGATGGTCGTTTGTACTGCTTTGCTTGCCATCTAATGCGTTTTTGATGCGCAAAGTCCCTTTGGGCCTGTTTTAGCTCGGAAATAATGACGGAAAACTCACTACGAGACGACGGAAGTGGTCGCGAGGACGTGGAAGATTTGCAGAGGGTAGCGATGGAAAAGGAATCAAGCGGTCGTTTTCCACGAATGGAGACTAGCCTCGGTCTCTGTCCTCGTTTTGCTTATTCTCGACACCCAATTGTGTATCCAGAGATCTTAAGTAGCGGCGATAGCAGCAGCAGCGAAGAAGATGGAGAAAGTCTAGGAGTGGTGCATCATATTGTCAATTATTGAACCAATATCTATCATTCATCAAAGACGACTATCTCATGTGCCTTTCGGATTCGCCTGGCAAAGGTCATCGTAACCGTCTTCGAAGCTGCTTTCCTGCTCAGTATGGCCGCGAAATTGCCACCACCCTGTGTCTTGTTCTTGGTGGACCTGTGGCCACTGGAGAGAGACACGACAGGACCCCCAGTTAAGCTGCACGCTCGTGAGTCGTGCGCCATACACTGCATAATACGAGAAACGGTCGTGCAGCTGAACGAGTCGGTACCTCTCTCGCATGGCCGGCCTATGGGAACCCGTGAAGGACTCAGGTTATTATCATAGCGGACCATATAAGCCAATCTTGGAAGGACGGACACTCTGAGCGTACCATACCACAGGTACCCGGGCACTCACCAGAGGTTCATGTTCGTATCATAAAAGGTGCCTGGGACTTCAATCGACATTTTATGGACAAGAGACGACAGCAGAGCTATTCTCTCAGAGCTTTCCTCTCAAAGCTTTCTTCTCGCCGAGCCGAATGTTTCTCTCTTCTCAACTCACGAAACAATGACATTCAAATGTTGAAATCGCTCGCCGTCTATCCGCTTTCCCACTCTAGGTAATATCATACATGCGCGTGTGTGTGCCATGGACCACCACCGTATATAGCAAAACTTGCACCAATTCCCCCCATGGATAAGAGAAATTCATCTTCCAAACCGTCCTCTGTACCCACCACACCCACCGAACCCGACAAAATGCCACCCCATCCGCTGCCCGAAGCTTTCAGCCCTGCTCCTCCACGGCTCACAGTTTTTGCAAGCACCGTTCAGCCTCACGACAGTCTTTCGAGGAATGTGGCACGCCGAGGGCACGCTGAACGGAACCGGCGCCTGGAAGCATGGCATTGGCGACGGCGTCCGTCGTGCGGCGGAGGGATATAGTCGCATGGTACTAGTGGGCGAGAGGTACGGAGGGCTGTATGCGTACGGCTTGTCGATGCGTTGGAGTTGGCAGAGGACGGTGCTGCAGATGCGCGCGTCTGCTTCGTAGGTGTGCGGGCAGCCGACATATGTGAATAGTTTGCTTTGACACATGACGTGAGCGAGCAAGTGAGTGAGTGCAGACTTGTAGTCAGCCACCTCCTCCCAAAACCCTACTCTCCTAGACTTGTTTGCAGCAATAAAAGAAAGTGCAGCCAGTAACAGAAAATCCTGCTAGCCCAACCGCCGTTTGCAGTCGTTTTGATTGTCCTTTTGAAATGGGTGAGTGGCTAAAGTGTTTGGCTTGATCGTTGGGTTTCTGCTAGTCTATCGTCCCCTTTGGGCAGTTGCTGGACGTGATCGATAGAGGGTTGGTTATTCTAAACCGTGCTTCTGAGGGATACGGACGGCTTCCGCACGATGAGATTTGCAGGCAACTCGGGTTCGAACCGAGTTGGCAATTTGGAATATATGCTGGTGCGTAAAATGCGGGGAGAAAGTGAATTCACAATTGTCGTTCTCGTACGTTTGAACAACTAGCATAGCAATATCAGCATCAAGGATGCTGGTGTATACAAAGTCGCTGAAAGAAGTTCCAGTGAGGTGATGTAAATCGCAGATCAGCTTCCTAGAGGTTATGTAGGAGCGAGCGAGTTTCGAGGCCATTTATACATTACACCACCCTCAGCTTCGGAGCTGTATTACCATGGGATCTTGCGGCACTATGATCGACAGCGATGCCAATACTGAGGCTGCCATCTCGACAGCGACGCTGCCAGTTGGTTGCTAGCGACGCTCAGTCTGTATGGTCGAGGGTCGACTTCGGAGCATTGTCCGCCATGAGTGAACAGTCATTGCAATAGTGCCCATGAGACACGACCTTGTCCCGCTGGCAGAACTCTATCCATGCGTTCCATGACTACGGGTGAAGCATATGTTTGTTGATTGATCGAAGCAAATCACCAGGGTCGTGCGTGGCGTAGCGGCCTAAAAGTTGCGCTCTGCGATGTTCGGTGGCAGGGGTGGAAATGTGTATATAGAGGAGGACGATGTCGGGTTCAAGATTCGAGTTCTCAACCCAAGATGGCGGGCAACCGTTGGTGGCGCAGTTGGAATACTCCTGTCATAGATTGAACAAGTGAGGTTCTGAAGTATCATCGGTGTGCAACCGGGGAAGCGGAAGCAATCCGATGCTGGATGGTTTGTCCCTCTCATGACGTGAGCTGGCAGAACCAACTAGTATTGATGAACCGCATACACAGACAAGGCCGGTTGTTTGAGGCGTAAGCGATGATGGATCGAAGTTCATATTCCAAATCTCGGCGGGGATGTGAGGTGATGCTATCCGATACGTGACCGACACCGCAGGCTCAATGTGGTTCACCAAGAATCGGAATGATCTCATTTCGCACGATTGAACGTACGAGACACGTTTGCTAAACTAGCCACCAGCTGTCTTGGCAGTGGCTATGTTCAACAAAAGTGCGATTTATGTTGATATCGCACACCTCTTGGACTTTCCATCCACGAAGGTCTTCGCATCGCTCGCCGCCGATATGCGCCCGAGAAACTACACGACACCGAGATTCGAGGTCAGCTGGGAAAGAAAATGAGTAGCATCATGCATGTGCGCGAAGGGAGCTGTCTTCTAACGTCATTCATGCCAGCATAAGGTTGGGTGAATATATAACCGAGTTGATCGCTTGATTACCGCAAAAACAAGTACAAAGTTTGTTTGGTCATATCCATGGTAAGTTGATCGTTCATTGTTCTGTATTGTATAAGTGTCTATTCGTATGTCGTGATGTTATTTTTTTCATGGCTTTCGACCATATGTTACCCAGCTAATCAATGAATTAGCGGCGAAGGGAGCTAAAGATGGAACTTATGACTTACACCTCGTGATAATAATGCAGTTTTCTGTTTTTGACAGTCTTCTTTAGTTCGTGGAGGTAATTCTGAACTTGCTTGTACGTCCACCCAAGGCAGCGAGTGAAGACAGCAAGTATCCATCCTTCCGAGCCCTCTTCCCAATTCCTTACGTTCCAACGACCCATTTCCTTCAACCTTTGATCGTTTGGCCATGCTCCAAGAGGCCAAGGAACTTTCTTTTCCACGATGTCGACAAAACCTGTTCTCATGTGAATCAGCTTCTGGAACATAATTCTTCGCTGTGGTTGAACACATACCGGCTTCTGCCATAAATGAAGCCATGTGTTCTGCACTATCGAAGGGCTTTCCCATAATGACTCCAGCCTCTAACATTCCATCAGTCAACTGGCCATATAAGGCATCAGCTGCTGGATCGTTAGGAGGAACCGCGTGAACCTTCATTTGAAATTCGAGATGCTCGACGTAACCTCCGGGTTGTAGATGTCTATAGTCCAATGAGTGTCGCGCTTCTACCGCTATTGCTCATTAAGTCGGGGAGGGGGACAATACTTGAAAGCCTCCTTGTAGAGCGCCAATTGATCTGGGATGCACCCAAATAGATATCTCATGTGAATGTAGTCGAAGCTGTTTTCCGGATAGGTCCATGTCGAAGTAAAATCATCGATCTCAAAACGAAGATTCGGGGGAGGAGCGGGGGTTTGCGTAGGGGAAAGATCAGTACCTAGGAGCATGTCAGAGAGCTGTCAGGAGTTGAGGCGGTTAAAAGAGTGACGAAGTATTGTCCCGTCAATCACGAGTCAGTGTTTCCCGTACCAATAACATCAGCGCTTGGAAAATGATCTGCCATATCCCTAGGCACCCAGTGTGTTCAGTAGTGATTCATGGTTGCCTCTCACACTATGAGAAAGGATAGCCTACAGTGCCCACAGCCCAGTTCCGGTCCCTAAATCTAGTACTCTCTGGGGGTTTACGATAGGTGCGAGATAAAGCTTATCCTCAAGTGTCAGGAGCCATAGATGGTGGCTTGTTCGACGTCAGTTTTTGCCTAACGAATCGAGTAAAGTATTCAAACTAACTTGATCATCTCGTGGCTGCTGGTCTGATCATCGTTCGGTTGGTAGTATTCACCCTCGCCTACATCATGAGGTCACATTTTTATCATACCGGACTGGAATGCTTACGCTGCTTGATGTTAGATTAAACACGAGAAGTGTGAAACCAGACACTTACGTATGCCTGCCTCGCATCAATAGCATGCTCCATGTGGTTTTGTCGACCGACACAAGATCTACAACTCAACGCTTTGGCGGATTTGAACAAGAATGAATGAGATGCGGTTGTGGACTGACATGATATCTCCTGCCATTCTCGTACAGGTAGCTTGTTGCGCTCGAGGCTAACGTCCGCCCTCTACTTGCACGTCAGACAGAGCAAGCAGAGGCGAAATGGTACCCGGTCTCACAAAACCTGCGAGGACTCACGATGAATACGTCTGCCTGTCTATCTCATCGGGATCTTCCTCGTTTGCTGCATAGCTTTCATCCTAGATACCTGATGAGTATGGGAACAATGAGGGAACGGAAGGCAGGCGGCTCGACGGGCTTAAGGTCTATTCCAACAAGCATACTGCTTCGCTTACGGTGCCGTGTAGCACGCGTAGGAAGTAGACACCGCGCTTGGCGTTGTTCTCCGTTGGGGATGAGAAGATACACAGGCTCAAGGCATAGCCAGGACGCAGGAGGCACCGAGTGATAATCCAGGTTCACTTACAACGGATATATGCAGACTTTCAGGAGCCATTTGTGCTTTCCTAACTGAACGGTGGGGCCACACTGAGGATCGAACAAAGGAGTGAGCAGAGGGGCTTTGGTCGACCTTTTTGGGGTGGGCAAGTTGTGCACTGGAAGCTCCAATGACAGACCTCGAACGGTGGAGTCGGTGTGGAGTGCGCAGTAACTGGGACTCCCGGAGCGCCGATCAGTGGTCGACGATGGCGGCAAGCTGGTCAGCAGGACCTAGGGATCATATCAAGGGACTGATGGTGCAGAACGCAGGTTAAGAGCTGATAGTCAAGAGTTGAGACGAGTGGAACTGACAGCAGCAGGCGGAAGGAGGAGGGACTGAGGCACCTCTGGAGTGTGTTGTTGGTGGAGGCAGCAACGGCCGATGGGACCTGGAAGGAGCGTTGGGCAGATGGGCGCCTCCACCTCCACCTGCACCTCTCTCGCCCATGGAGGCAGGAGATGCAGTTCAGGCTCCAAAGCTCACGCTGCCACCTCGTCGTTTATATTGGATAACCTATTGGAACCTCAGAGACATCCCGACTGGTCCATCCATAGGCTTCGAGGCGACCGCCCAGCTGGGACTCGACGTTGGCGGCACAGTCCCGTCGTTTGGCCACCGTCCCAAAGCCAGGGCGCTGGGAAGAGGCGCTGCCTCCGCACCCAGTTTCAAACTCGCAGTCAGTGCCCACTGTACCTGTAATAGGTAAGATACTGTAGTGCTTTAAGGTACCAGGCAACGGCGAAAAGCACACGGAAACAAGCCCCTTTGCCATCTCCCACACCGCTCTCATATCTCGGCAGCACGTTGCATGGCTCGAGTTCGCTAATAAAGAGCGCTGCGCGATCGGACATCTGACGCCACGAGTCATGCTTTGCGAGGGTGGCAGTCCGCCAATGACGGACACGATTTCATTTTTGCGTCTTGCCATTCCTTATCCTCTTCCA
>Ga0181461_10031_pt1 | contig 11684 bp, 14 predicted proteins | sample InSIn4SAF170_2_FD_119064 | JGI IMG/M metagenome (GOLD analysis project Ga0181461, IMG submission 119064) | Clean room microbial communities from NASA Spacecraft Assembly Facility at Jet Propulsion Laboratory, Pasadena, California, USA -... ...
ATACCGTTGGAATCAAGCCCCCGCCAGACGACCGCCTGAACTTTTGTCCCTTTTCAGGTAATCACTTGGCGTGTATTCGCCGTTCGAATGTGGAAGTGGGAAGCGAAACGAGCTGTCTGATTGGCGATGGAGGGCGAGTTGTGTCGGAAAGAGTAGAGCAGCTGCCCCGTGTGGGTTAGATGCTGTGCTGGGCGCCGGCGTGTAACAAAATAGCATCGTCGGAAGAGGAAAAAAAACCAGAGTCCACGATCCGCACGATGCGTTGAGACCCCTCGAGATCGAAAAACGACGTGGTGATCGTTGCTTTATGTCTGCCCTGCTCAGACCAGTGCTGGCGCACCGCAGTGGGATCGGACCCTGGACTCTGCCCTATAAGATCGGTGGACGCGCTGAATCAACTACGCCTAATGGCCGGACCAGAGCTTATTCATCCATCGTGGGTGAAACCTAACGCCCGATTACCATGACATGGCGTGAGAAGGGCCTGCTGGGGGCAGTTACAAGCAAAGCATTCCTGCAGCCTTGGACTAGGGTCATCTTCCATCGCGCCAGAGGCTTTTCTGCAACCTGCTGCTCACCACCATGGAATGCTTGGCCAGCAAGGCGTAACCGCCATGTACGTATGTATATCTACGTCTGTCACCAACGTCGCAAGTTCAGACCGGCCAGAACCAACACATGGTCTTGGAACTCCTGGTCACTCGCTTGCTCTCACGCATGCACGAGCCTTGGCAAGTTGGCAACCGAGCAGAGTGGAGCGGTGGAGTCTGCAGCTTCGGTGCTGCCTCCGTGCAATTAGATACTGCACTGCATCCGCCTTCTCGAAACATGATGGTCGGCTCACCGTTCCGAAGAATGCCATGTCGTCAGGTGGAAAGGCGGCGTCGAATGCACATTGCCTAGCCTCACCATATAGCATATCATGCACGAGACAAGGCCATCTGCAGATCAGTTGCCACCTCGTCTGTTGCAGAAGTAGGCGGTATCCTGCCGCTCGACACACACGAACCCTTTGTCGGAATCTGGCTGGTCGAGTCGCCTTAACCTCCGGTCAGGGATTCGTGTGCACTAGAGCTTGCCACCCATCATGCCTTGCAACGATGAGTAACATTCGAGAAGCATTGGTGGACGGATCATGCATGGGAGGGTGACTCCTTCCCCAGGATAATAGTACAATCCCTGTTTCCGCTAAAATAATTTGTAACATAGACTGGACCCTTGGTCGTAGCTAACTTCCTTCTACAGCTTCCACGGTCAGACATATGGGCATGAAGAAGACAAGCAGTCATGACTATGTACGAAAGATATCACTATCTGAACTCCAACTATAATGAATGAGTGTTCGCAATCACACCATATCGCCAATCCCCAAAAGAGAACGACAAGCGAAAAACACCCCAAACCTCAGACCATGCCCAAAACAAAAGTGAAACAATTAGACACGTGGCGCGTCATGAACGAGGCTCGCTCGACTGTGCGGACGGTGTGTAAGCGTGGATGCTGAGCAGTTTGCGGAGCATCTCCGTTTCGGGCGAGGCACTAGTGTTCTCTCTGTCGATGAGGACTTCGAAGGTTTTGTGGAGCTTCACGTACGACTCCTCGAGCTTATCTTTCGAGCTCTGGAGCGTGTCGTACTTCTCGGTCAGGGTGGCAATCTCCATGGCAAGGTCTTTGGACCGCTTGTCTCGTCGATGGCGAAATGCCCGTTGCGCCGCTCGGTTGAGTGCTTTGCGCTTCTCCTGCCACATTTCGACCCTTGGTCAGCTCCACTTCGCTGCGATAATGCTGGCTCACACAGCCGTGCACGTTCGAAAATGGCACGGCCACTTCTCCACATCGAATGTTCTTACCTGGGCGGCGCTGGTAGATGCGACGGTAAGCTCTGCATCGGACGCGCAGTCACTGCGCGAATAACTGTACTCGGTATGCGTTGGCGAACCTGGGTGGCTGGCCCATCCAGACTGGGGACTTCCTGGTGAGTACGGTGTCGGGCCCATGGCCATGTCAAAGTCGAGTTGAACCTGCTCGGCCTCGTAGCCCGCGGGGGGATATTGGTGGTGCTGTGGCAGAACTGTTGGATGGAAGGGCTGAACCATGGGGCCGTTGGGAGCCTACAGCGTCAACCGCTTAGCTTGCGGAACCTCAAGACTCCAACCTGCCGAAATATACGAGGAGAGAGTGGGAACTGTCCAGTCACCTACATAGGAATGGCCGTCGTTGAGCACGTGGATGACAGGACAACTTCTTGGAGGACCGCTGCCGTTGTCCAACTGAGTCTGCTGCCCGGCCGGATGTCGTTGCAGTCTCTGGTAGTCAGGATATTCCATGGCGTGGAAACTTGAGAGCTGCGAGTTGTGGGTTGTGAGTCGAGCGTCGAGGGTGCCTGTCTGGATGAGTCGAAACGGACGATTGAGGCTGGTACATGTACGAACAGCGGCGACGGCCAAGGAGCAAGAGACTATCTTCTTATAGAGCCACAAGTGCAACCTAAGCGTGAATAAATCTTGGCGAAATGCCTTGGAGGTTGTGTTGCGCTCGCCGCAGATTCGAAGGCTGTATCAAGCCATGGATGAGCGACCCGCAGCACCTGCCTCTCACGAATCGCCACGGGACCTCAGGATAGCCCTACGGACTTGCTCTGGGCATCCTCGAGTAAAAAAGCAAAGGAGCCGCCATCCACGTCCAAGCGTCAGCCTGCAGTCGGCCGCGTCCGCCATCGTCGTCGTCGTCGTGCTTGTGAGAGTCGTGCAGCTCCGCCTGATGTGACGTCCAGGAAAGCCCGTCCGTGCGCGGCTGCCAGGGTCCAAAGTGGAGACGCAGAGACGCAGGGACGCCAAATCGACACCCGGGTGGAGCCAGGACCGCCTCGGCCTCGAGTTCCGCCGGGCGCTGGAAAAGTTGGCACGGCCTTCTTGAAGCTGCAATTGTTCACTGGTCCACTGGGTTCTCTGCACGGAGACGACTCCATCTTTCGTCGAGCTTGGAGGGCTGACGCTGATCCAGCCGCCTGGTCGGACTGGTCCGACGACTCGCTCCAGCCGTCGTTGCACGGTTGCGCTTGCGACTTCGACACGGACAGCCGCACTCCAGAAGACGTTAATTACTACGCGGGGCCATCCTTTGGACAGAAAACCTTGCCTCCTTTGTGGTTCATTGCCGTGCTTTAGAAATAGCGTGCTTGCTGGTACAGTAGGGCAGCCACTTCGTCATACCGTTTGCACCATGCTGGCTGTGTCTCCTTCAAGAGTACGGTGATCATACTGACTCCTATTGTCGACAACTGCTAGCCATCTGAACGGCCTGAATACCATCCTTGTCCGTTGCGGTGTTCATCGACAACAGTTCCATGTGGGGGGACGGGTAGTATCCCCACAGCTTCCTAGGTACTTGTAGCTCGGCACCGAAAGGCCTCTCAAATCCGTCTCCTACGAGAACCATCCGAGTCTTCGACTAGATCGTCCCTTCACCTCTTTCCGTAGGCAAGATTTGATTCATTATAGGCATCAAGACGAGGCGACCCAACTGGCCGCCCTAGAAGAAGAACAAGGCCCTGGCAAGCAAACTGCCCTTATGTCGGGCAACCTGCAACTAAGAAACTACTTCAGAGCTCGGAATCCGGCCGAAGCATCACTGCCTCTCTGATCATGTCTCACAATAAGAACATGCGAACTGCGAACGAACAAACAGTGGCACACTAACGCGAGAGAAACAGCGCCCCGTCGCCTACATTTCGCTTTGTAGATTTAATGCGCAGAAGCAGTGGACTCCTCCTGTGCTCATGGCAATCGCCTCTACGGCCAGTGCGCGTTCGGAGCATGCTCCGAGGAATTAGTCCTGGATGTTGCTATTTGTAGCTTCGACTTCTACAACACCCTGTCATGGCACAGCGCGACAAAATCTGGATAGTAAGATGACCGACGTCTTCTAAGGAATTTCAGATTCCGCACAAAGTTGTATTCTGACGCGCTCTGCTTCGGCAAAACGCCATGTCTGCTGAAGAAGCAGCCTGTAAGCACGTTAGCAGCTAACTCTAAAATCCTACACCGCCGAGAGAAAAAAAACACACCACAATCGACCCCCACCACGGAAACGTGATTTGCAGAAGAACTGTTTTTAGTACGCAATCATGCGCATGTCTACCTCAAACTAGTGGATTATGAATCGTCCTCTGGGCCCAGAATGTATTGTTCCAGAAAATTGTTTAAACATCACCGATGCTATTGATTTCGCCACGCTGGTCGTCGAACCGTGTCCCACCTAGCTTCGTGGGAGATGGGATTCACATGATGGACGCGACCAAAAATGCTCAGCACGTCACCACATCAGATGGTCGACAAAGGAACGAACAAAGGAAACCCAGAAGGCAAGCGTTCACAGCCACGAGAAGTCGCAGTTACAGCCCCCATCGACGGCACCATATCCAGCCCCGAATCGCAACAGTGTTCGTCCGCCCAGAGACGTTTGCCGTTGACGTCTTCTTCTCAGACTATGTGCTGTCAAAAGGGAAGCTACTCCTATTTTGCTCCCTACCAGGCATCTACTATTGTCCTGAGTCGCCCATATGCCTGAAAGAAATGGTGTTGGCGGTCGCGCTCGCGAGTTTGTCGAATCAGCAGCATCGAAGCAATTTCATGATGCTTGCTAGACACTATTACAATAGATCGCTTAGATCCTTAAATACAGCGTTGGGAAATGTAGAAATGGCCAAATCGGACGGGGTCATTACGACTGTGGCTTTGTTCGGCATTTTTGAGGTGTGTAAAAAAAAAAAGAAGCAGAAAGCTATCTAATATGTCCACGCGATCATTTTTTGTTGATCAATTTATTTTCATCAGTGTGTAACGCGCTACGAAGGTGCTCAAACACCGAGTTGGGATATGCATACCTCTGGAAGATTGGCCTTGATGAACCTGCGTGGGAATAGGATCGCAGATTCTATCAATGGCCTGGTGTTCCACCAAATTGTAAGTCCATGTAACCTATCATCCACCTGCCGTCATCAGCTCTGCACGCCCAAAAAAAAAAAAAATAGAAAAGTAGAAGCCTTACTCATCATTACTAATGTGGGGATCCCTGAGGAAATAGTACATAGAAGCATTCACAAGCTACATAGAGCTTCCAGAAACCTACACACACCGCTTCCTCACGTCCAATAGACCCTTGAGATGGCCTGGAAACAACTCCAATTCGCAAATCACTCTACGAACCGCTCTTTTCTACAGTCATGTATACAGAACAATCATCTCAGCTGCGAAGAGCAGGAGAAGTCTAAGTATAACTCAGCTGAGGGAATTTCTCAAGACTGGCATGGGCCTTGACGCCGAGTTCCAGGAATGGTTTGACAACGTCGCAGACGACTTTAGACCTAAGATCTTAGATGCTCTGATCGCGCCTCTCCACAAGGTCCATTTGTATAACTGGCTCGATCAATCGACCATGTGGCTTCAATACTACTCGACCAGGATCCTTCTCAAAGAATGCATGCTTCTTATCACCCGCAAAATCTCAGCATTCACAATGCTCCAACTCAATCCATACGAGCAGAAGCAAAAAATAGAAATTAGAGATCTGGCAAGAGACATCGCGCGCAGCATTCCATGGGTACTAGGTCAGATTGACTCGGTGGGGATACCACAGCATGTACCTAGAATTAGTGTTCAAGGAGTGCGTGCATATACTCTTCTATGGCCTTTGAGAGTTGCTGCGCTTGCAGAGCATACTACGTGGAAGTTTCGTGCGTTTTCAATTGCGACGTTGTTGTTTATTGGCCATGAGATTGGGCTTGGAAAAGCGTTGTCGATAGCTAGGTCTGCGGGTGAGGCCGTGTCGTATTCTCTTCTGGGTATGTGTAGCTTACCGATTTATTGTTAATAATATTTCTATATGAAGTATGGGTACAATGTGGAATAAGCGAAGTATCTGCAAGTGCCGATAGTTTCCTTGAAACGATTCATGATGCGGCTAAGAATAATCTCATAAAGGTAAATTCCCAGATGGACCTATCCCGGACAAAGTATGATTGATACCAGGTTGTGCATGTTTGTGACCAATACTCGACCGCAAGGTGGACACTTGTCACACGCGACGACGGCGATGTTTTTTTTTTTTGGTTTTTTTATTATTGCGTGCATCGCTGCTTCCAAAAGAGCGCTCGATGCTACCTACAAACATGGACCTTTCTGATCATCACAATCGTGATTGAACTTGTCAATTCCCACCCCGCCGATCAGACGCGCGCGCTGCATGAAAAAAAAAAACACACACAACGTGACAAGCAATCCTCTCGTTATCCTCAGATCTCCCAACCCGCACCTCCATACCTCATCCCATCCAACACCAAACTCTCACTTCACGACCCCAGAACAAATCATGGACCAAGACCTCACCAAAGCCATCAAGCAAGCCTCAAAAGCAACCCTAGAACGCACCTTCCTCAGCATCCTCGCTACAAACGAAACCGCAAGACGCGACGCGACAGCTCTCTTACTCGTCGACTCTGCATCCACACCACCTCCCAGCACAACAGGCCAAAAAAGGGCCGCGTCTCCAGATGCACAACAGCCCGCGAAACGAACAGCGCGCTATGAGCATTGCGAGAATTGCGAGGTAGAATACGACGTCACGAAGAATGGAGACGAAGATTGCGTGACGCATCCTGGTACGTTTTTATTCCCACCCAGCTTTTACCTGTTTTATTGGTTACTTTTTTTTAGTTTTCTCTGGAATGGAAAAGGGTTGACGCTGTCCACAGGCGAAATGTACGCCGATGATGAAGGCGACTTTTGGGCAGACCACGACGAGGATTGCCATGGCGTCATCGACGATCTGAAGGACGAGTATCCGGAAGGGTTCATATGGGACTGCTGCGACAAGCATGGCGATGAGCCTGGCTGTAGGGTTGCGAAGCATTCGCCTATATTGTCCTAGGTAGGCTCTCGGGGTTTCCGGTTGGTTTGTAGATGTCCTTTGCGATGGTGACGTTGAATGTGACGATGATGTAAGTATTTATCAGGTGTAATTCGATTCGAGTTGAAGCGTAGGTCAGTCTGATGAAAATAGTGTTGTGTTTCAACATACGTCTCATGCTGCAAGTTTTCTAAAAGAAGCTGCGAGTCCCGTTTAGTTGCTTTCCACGGAGAATTGAATCTGGATTGAATAAGCGGAGATCTCAATGCTCTTCGTATATCGCCTTATTGTACGTCAAGAGAGACGCTGGAGATCTCATCGCCGCTCACAACAGCAAGACCTTTAGCTTTTTGCACAGTTTTGTTAATTGAACGTAATTCATATCTCATTGCTTTGAAAATATACATCTATCTAAAACCTATCCAGCTCAAAACAAGCATGTAAGGTATGTAGATACAAAACTGAAACCCTCATCTCATCCCATTTTATATCCCGAAAGTAGACCCCTCACTGGTAGCGGCTGAGAATTGTTAGCATCGACCTCGCCAAGGGTATCGTTTATCACCTACCCGGCCCCGTTCATCGGATATAGGGGAACCCCAAACTGCGAAGCCTCGGGATACGTCGAGGCATATCGAGGCGGTGAGTTTGGCCTGTATCCTTGGCCATGTCTTCCATATGCAGAGCCAGCTCCATCAACCTGGGCGATGCTCTGCGGCTGGGCGGTTGCAGGATGCTGGACCGGTGTTGGCTGCTGTTCGGCATCTTGCTGCGGATCGTCTCCGGTGGATGTGCCAGCCTCCCGTTCCAGTGCGGCGGCAACCTGCGCTTCGGCTTCGGCCTCAGCCTCCATTTGCATTGCTGTACGAAGAAAGGCAAAGCGTTAGTTTTGGATATTCAGCTGCAGACCTCACTAGGATGTGGGAAGCATCATGTTTTCGACTTACCTCTCGTCGCGCCTAGGACTGTGAACACCTGCATGAAGAGATACAACATGCATACGATCTGCCCATAACTCCATTCCATTTCGCCGTAGTCTTTCAAAGGCACGTCTGGCTTACCGAAAGGCTGGGTTTCAACTATGAGTTGCCAGCTGGCGATACCATAAACGGCCATGAGAACGGCCGCGGAGCCAGCGAGAACAGATTTGTTCTGAGGCGGCTGAATCGGCTTGTACAGGTACACTGTGCCAAATAACAGTGCGACGAGATTCAGTATGAGAAAAATCCCGAGTATCAACATGATACCTGAGACATCGTCGCCCGGTGCTCGGGTGAAGTGGACCGTAGGTGGATGTCCTAACCTGAGATTGAGGCAACCGATTGGGGCGGTGGGTGGGAGGCCGACATGTTTTGCGGCAATAAGGTACGCTCCCAAGATGAGGTTGAGAACACCATTCAGCAGCATGAAGATAAAACGCGTGGTCCTCAGTACCGGATCCTCTCGCAGCTTCTGTGCCATTGTCAACGTGGTAATACTATGGGCTACCGTGAATAGGTTTCCCATCTGCCATGCCGCGTATAGATGATAAAAAGTCTTGTGATTCATCTTGATAAGAGCCACAATCATGTTCACAAAGCCTGAAAAGAGGACATAATCGAAAGTTGTCGATAGAAGTTTCATCCGGAGTATCGGCTCCTCGTTGGTTCGAAATTGCTTATATATAATTGCCACGGCAAGGATAACTGCCAGACCTGGAGCAAATATTGCATTGATAATTACTCCGACTCCTGTTATCCCTCCGTCGCCCGCGATGAATGCGGGAGGGTTCATACAGGAGTCTGGTGTAACTCCGCCGAGAATGTCGTATTTGACATACGGTGGTGGATATGTGGCCGGCTGGCTCCAGGAGTCGGTCATTATGATCGGATGACTAGTGAGAGGGCGATGAGAGTTGAAAGAAGGCTGTTGAGCAGGATTCTGGAAGACCTGGAGGCTTGTGAAGTTGGGCAGAAGAAATTCGCTTGGGAGACTTGGGGAAGCCGGAGGTTTAAGTTCTCGGGATGTTGAAGTTCGTTCGAGAGTTGATGGAGATAATAGGAAAAAAGGCAGCAATGTGGAGGCACTGGTTTCTTTTAATCCTAGATTCTCGCGATGTGTCGTGACCATGCGTGAGATATTTGCAGCTGATGAAGTTGAGGGAGTTCCCAGTGCTGCAAAATGGTTGGGAGGGTCGCATCTGCATTCGCCTGCATGGTCCACGTATATCGTGGTGCAGATCGTTACATCGAACCCAGAATGCAGAGCCATCATGAGATGGTCCTGTGGTCGCCTTCGAGTTACGTCGTCTTTCCCGTTGTCGATGTTAAAATTGTGGTGTAGAGCTATGGTATGCATGTTTGCTTTCGTGATAGCGCCTCGAAGATGGCCATATGTAATGCAAGAACCCCTTGTACGATCCTCAAACTCCACAGAGGAATCCACGGCTACCGTTCATGTGTGATCGCTGGTGGGCTCCTGCATTATAGTGGGGCTTGAAAAGTCGTTTTAAATAACCTGTTCGCTTCTGGTACGTACTAAATACGTTAGCAACCTCGAAAGAACATTTTCATCTGAGCCAATAGTGTTTGTTGAACAGACATACCGCCTATGAAACAAGAGACTTCTCTATACGATTCCACCACATCACGCAAGCTGCTGCCCACTCCACTCCCACTGTCCGGGGCTCGCATAACTTCGAGAGACGCTGAACGCTCCAGGCGGGTGAGGATTGAAAACGTGATCGCGGATACGAAACAAAGGAGTCTATGAGAGAGAGGGATTATTGATGGTGTTGCGTCCTCGGTGAGGACTTGGGTGGTGTGTTGGATCTGCCTCCAGTCCCTGGGCAACCAGTTCAGGAAAGAGGCCACCAACGCGTGGAGTTCTGGGGGTACTGGCTCACACCCCAGGCACGGTAAGTTCGATCCACGAAGCTGACATGGATGCAAAAGACCAGCGTCGAGACTGCACGGCCATGTTGCTTCTCCCACCCGCAGCGTGTGAAAGTGTTCTTGATCTGCAGAGCACTTGCTGGAGGGTACCGGGTTATGCTGTCCGATGGCTGCAGTTGCAGGTCTACCTAGTGTACATTCATAGTGTCTTGTATGTTCAGTCCAACGGCATCGAGGCTGCAGTTGAGTATGAAGACATAACATTCATCAAGGCCGTTGTCGAACTCGTCACAAATGGTGGCACGCCTGGTGTGCGAAATGTTCAACATCATCGCAACGCCATCGAAACCAACAGCGAGTAGGATGGCTGCCGTGATGCGTTGCTCAAATGGGGACAGAACGACTACGCCTGCCTTCTCCCGTCGACGAGGCTGTTTGCTATTGTACCAAGCTTCCACATGTTGGCCTCGACAAATCGCATGAGCACAACTATGTCCAAGATTGACGACATGCACAACGAAGATTTGACCATGAGACAACTGGGATGCAACGCGGGGCTTGCCTTTCTCCATACTGTTACGGAGATGTTAGATGTTGAGTCCGATTTCACTGCTGAGATTTTGGCACTCCCATACCTGAGGTAGTGTTGCATGGACACAGCAGTGCACGATAAGTGGGGACCTGCAAGAGCTTACATTGAAAAAAAAAAGGCAGGAGTAATGCAGAAGACTCTGCCGTTTCAGTGATGCATTGGAAGTCCCATGCATGTCTGTCGCGTGTTGACTTTCATAGTTGTGCATGGAAACAATTCCGAGGAGGTCAACAGCGCATGGCAAGAGGAGATTATTTCGACATTCGAACTGCGAGTTCGCGAGTCTTTGGCTTCAGGGATGCACACGCCTATAGTTGCGTGATAGACTCGATACATCATGGTTTGTAGTGGTGGGCGCTGTATGTGAACGACGAAGCCGAGGCTGGTCGGTGTGAGTGGAGTCGGTTCTGCAGAGCGCACCGAACCGCGCTAGCAGTCAGTGTTTTATCGAACATGCTGCAAGAAAGATGCAAGGTGCGATGCATGAAGAAAATGCGGTACAACTACCTTCGACATGGCTATTGACATCGTTGTCAGTAGCTCTATGAAGTTTACATGCATAGTTTTACGGCAAGGCTGCGATGGAGGTACGAGATGCAAGAGGCACGAAAATATGCATTCGCAGCCGCGCAATCCCAAGGTACGACTGTCTGAGAATGGAGACCTAAACCGCGAGCAAGAACTCCATCGGGTAACTACGAGAAAGTGGTCTGCAAGAGGAGAAAGGAAAATTAGATCGTGAAGTGCCTCCACCCGTCTGGCAACATTTGACCGTCCTAACACAAAGAAGACAAGAAACCATGTGACTCCATCCCAGTTGACCGTGTAGTTTATCCAAAACGCCGTGATCAACGCCATATATTCAACGAATATTCCAAAATTGCCTCCAATACTGTGCTCCACCACTGATAGTTGCGTAGCGCCGCGTCGACGGCCAGTTTTCCAGCCAAGAGGCATCGATGTATCGGCGAAAATCTTCTATTCTAACACGAGGTTTTAGCCATCAAGACACTAAACCGAAGCCCTCGTGCAGACTTACAAGGAAAAAAATTATTCAAGAGGAAAAATACAAGAGGTCATCATGAGCGCCTTTGAGCTCGTACCTGTTGCCAAGCGATGACGAGGCCTAACGCGTTGAACACAAGGCTAGCTATAGTTGCAGCCATGGCCAAGGCGGTATCGGAGTCGGGGAGTTTTACTATGATCTCTGGGGGCACGATGGCCGGGGGATGAATAGCACAAGCGACTCCATTGAGGACGGCTGTTGTCGCTGTTTGAGTCGCGAATATGGTGGAGCACAGTATTGGAGGCAA
>Ga0181461_10033_pt1 | contig 11349 bp, 15 predicted proteins | sample InSIn4SAF170_2_FD_119064 | JGI IMG/M metagenome (GOLD analysis project Ga0181461, IMG submission 119064) | Clean room microbial communities from NASA Spacecraft Assembly Facility at Jet Propulsion Laboratory, Pasadena, California, USA -... ...
GCTGCACGGTCTGCGACGACTTTTGGCCTTGCAGAAAGATGGTCATCTTTGGGTTTTCGTGCACGAGAGGTTCGCGCTTCTCGAGGGCGCGCTTTGAGCGAGCATTTCGGGGTTTGCTGCAGAACGAGTAGTGTTAGCGTTGAAATCTTGACGCGGTAGACATGCTCTTCTCTTTTCTGGTTGAGAGCAACTTACACTTGGCGGAGCAGCGACATGATGGGCGATCCGGGTGTTGTGTGGATTGGCAACTTGGTGGGCGGGAGGGCGGTCGTCTCGGGAAGCACCACCGCGCAATATCTCGATTTCACTTCGAACTTTTTTTTCGGCGCCGCAAAGGACAGACGGTCACGTGCTGAGCCATTTTCGGCGCAATGTTGTTGCGGCCGAGGGAGGATGGTCTGATAAGATAAGCGACGGCAGCCCCGCATGACGTGACAGGCGCGGCCAATCGTGACGAGGGGCGATGCCGCCATTTTCTGGCGGTTTCTTTCACTCGCCGCCGCCGCCGTCCCTCCGCTGGGCCTCTCCGATGCAGGAGAATTGTGATCACGCTCCCGATTCATAATCGCTCGCCCCAACCCGCCGCCGTGGAAGTGCCCTTTGCCCGTGAGGCTCCATACCTGAGTTATAGCCCTTGCAGGCCCTCTCGTCCTGTCCACTGCTCTCCATTCATTTCTCTCCCCAATCGGTACCCCTCCACGTCCTCCTCCGCCTCCCGTACGATCTCAACCCTCTCTCCTCCCACAACAGCGCTGTCGTGGACCGATTCGACATTGAGAATAAACATAAAATAAAAAAAACCCCTCACAGCATGGCGTCCACGCAAGTTGTAGAAGTCGCTTCCGACGACGAATTCGCCTCCCACATCTCCGCCGTCCCGGCCTCCGCCCTTGCAGTCATCTACTTCCACGCGCCATGGGCTGCTCCTTGCAAGCAAATGTCCACGATCCTGTCCGCGCTCGCCAGCACCTACCCCGTCACGTCGCCGCCGACCGTTGCCTTCCTGTCCATCAACGCCGAGGAGCTGCCCGACGTCAGCGAGCAGTACGACGTCACCGCCGTGCCGTACATCGTGCTGCAGAAGGACGGCCAGACCGTCGACACCGTGAGCGGCAGCGACGCAGCCAAGGTGCGAGCAGCTGTCGAACGATACGCGGGCCAGAGCGGTGGCGGCGCAGCGACCGCAGGCGGACTTCCACCCGCGCAGACGGTCACGAAGCCAGAGCAACACGCGCCGTCAACGGAAAGCAACGGATCGGCAAACGTGACGAAGAACCTGTCGTCGTACGCTCCCAGCGACGCGGCAGCGACTGCGGAGCCGGAGCCTCCCAGCAAGGAGGAGCTGTTCAAGCGGTTGGAAGGGCTCGTCAAGGCGGCGCCTGTGATGCTGTTCATGAAGGGCACGCCCAGCTCGCCTCAGTGCGGGTTCAGCCGGCAGACGGTGGCGTTGCTGAGGGAGAACGGCATCCGATACGGTTTCTTCAACATCCTGGCGGACGACGACGTGAGGCAGGGATTGAAGGAGTACGCGGAATGGCCTACCTTTCCTCAACTTTGGGTTGGCGGTGAGCTGGTTGGTGGGTTGGATATCGTAAGTTTCTCTTGTTTTCCTGTCACCCATTTACCTGGGTGAGCTGGAGAGAATTTAAAAACAATGCTAACATTTCATTTCTTTTAGGTTCGAGAGGAATTTTCAAATGATCCGGATTTCCTCGCAGATTACTCGGTGAATGCAAGCGCTTCATAAACCGATAAGTTGATATCATCATGCTGGGGATGGACCATGGGATAAAACTAAATGGATTGTGGATTGTTGGCGGACTCTTCTTGAAAGAAAAAAAAAGAACAGTTGGTTTCAGCTTTCATGCTTTGCTGACGACGTGAATTTTCAATGCTCTTTAGAGATACCTTGCAACTCAAAATTAAGATGATTAACGTACGCCGCTTTTGATTCAAGATATTGGAACCTTTTTTGTCATGCTGTATAGTCGATGCAAAGTCGAAGACGGATGATTAGACAGTCCATGGATAATGCCACTCGAACCACTGAAAATCGTTGCAAGGTGTTGCGTGGATGAATGATTTTTATATACGAATGCAACTGCAGGCCGATCCCTCTATGTACAAGCTGACGAGCTCAGAGTGTCACTCAAAGGCTGGCAGTCGTTACTTCTGCGTTGAGGGTAGCTAAGTAGATACATGAAGAGGCTTTGGCAAACGAGCGCACGACAGCTTCCTAAAAGATTATGTTTTAACGATTGTTGCGATAGCAAGAACTTCTCAACCCTAAGCAATCGAGACGCCTCATGCTGGATATAAACGCTATTTAAGACCGCTTCCTTGACATGGATATGTATGATTGCGAACCAAACAAAAAGAAAAGAAAATCAATATTGTCGTCTTAGTGAATGCAGTTGTGGTGGCTACGCCGAAGCGGAATTACCCTCCAGGGAGTGTGCCCATTTTCGTGATGTGGTAACGCCTGACATAGATGGAAAGTATTAATTGTAATTAACGAGAGTTAGGGAACATGTTCGTTGGTTGGTGTCGTACGCCGAATGTGCGTCGTGTACCGTCGTGATTGGTCGTGATCGAAACGCCGGTGGTGATGTATTATATGGAAGTAATTCGTCCGGTTGAATGCCGCTGGTTGATCGGTCGCAGTCTTATGACAGACTCCAGCTCCTTCATCATTGTGTTGGTCGCCTCACGCTGCTCCCGCAACGCCGCGTCTCTCGCCCGGTTCTCTAGGATCTTTGACTTGCGCTCCTCTGCTGTTAATCGTGGACGTTGACGAGGGATCGAAATAGCCTCGAAAATCTCTTCATCTGAAGACGTCGCCCCGGCCTTCAATGGAGTTTCTCCGTTGAGAGCCCGGAGTGCATCAAAGGGTGAGCCTTCGTCAACAACTGTTAATCCACCAAGGCTCAATGCTGGAGAGCGTAAGCCGCTCGAGGTCGCCGAGACACGTCGCTCAGCCCTGTCGATGTTGACAGCGAGGGCGGCCTTGCCATCCTCCCAGGCTCTCATGAGACTCTTCAAATCCGTCCCGATGGAATCATACTGCAACATGAGCGTCGATCCTAGCTCCATGACATCCTCGGTTCGCTCCATGGACTTTGTTGATTCCTCACGCAGGACTTGCATCTTAGCCTGGAGACCTCGGATACCTTGAGAGAGCGAGGTCAAGTTGCGAAGTTGGGCCCTCAACCTCTCCTTCTCAGGCGAAGGGGTTGTCACGATTGGTGAAGCTGGCACGTTGAACTGTTCTTCTTCACCTAGGATAGTGTTCATCTTTTCGCTCCAGTCGCCGGTGATGGATGCCAGCTTATCCATGCAGTTGATGGCTGCACGCCAACGACCGAAATCAGCTGACGAGCCATCTGCTTCAAGCGCGAGCAATGAGCACAACAGGATACGGCGTAGGATGTCTTGGCGATATTGAAGGATGCGAAGGGTTTTTAAGCCCTCGGCATCTTCGAATTGCCCTTCTGAATAACCCAAAAAAGCTTCCTGCACATCTCCTGTAGTGATGTCATAGACATCTAAATACTTCTCGAGACTGTTTTCGTCGACAAGCTTCCTCATGAGCTTGCACTGGTCCTCGAAGGGTGGTATTCCTGAGGCAAATGCTTGATGAACAGTCCGACGTAGCCTTGCACATCGTCGACTCTGATCTTTCTCCTCAAGCCGAGTGATGGGCGGAAGGGGATTGCTCAATCGGTATCCGCGCGAGATTAGCTCGACTTCTTGAATGAATGTCAAAGCAGAGGCAGTCGAAGCGTCGAAAGCTTGAAGATTCGTGACAAGGTTTGCAGAAGAGTCAACCGCCTGCTGCCGTAAATGAAGAAGCCACTGCCGTCGGACATAGCGATATATGACACATGCAGCTACGGTCAGAGTGCCGAGTACCGCAAGTCCCTTGGTTCCACTCTGGCTCACACGTGCCCAGTGTATCAGCCAAACGAGGATAAATGTTGCACCGCAAATGATAGCCGCTCCGGTGACGCTTGTGGGCGCACTCTTGTACTCTGCGGGCGTTGGTAGCGATCCGTCCAGGCCAAAGTGGGCACTAGCTGATCTGAAGCCAGTCTGACCCGAACGATCGGTCAAGAGGTGTGAGGCAACTATTAAATAGCGAAAGTGCTCGATGAAGCGTTCGTTGTCGGCGCGGCCAAGGTTGGCGTTGACTGCTCGCTGGAAGGCTATTAGTACTCGTCCTATAATCTCGTCTGTGAACGTCAGAGGTAAACAACATACGGAACATGCGCCATGTATCTGAGAAATAGGCCCTCCGCTTGAGAGGGGGATCTTCAGAGGCTGTGGAAGTTTGTCGCGGAGACGCCAGTGGAGGGTGGAGGCGCCGCGAGGGGCAAAATCAAGCGTTGGACCTGAAGACATTTCGGATGAGGTCTCCTCGTCGGCAGCAGCGACCCAGTCTGGTTCAGCTCTGCCTTGTCCTATGGGGACGGTCAGTCAAGTCGGAAAGGAGTGGTGATGCTTGGCGAAGTTGTGCAAAGGCGAACGACAACACCAAGAGCATGCGGGAGAGGTATTGTACCTTCGAGGAACTCCGCCAGGGGCGAGTCTTGATATATTATGCTGTCCATCTCATAAAGCATGCATCGTCGGCGGATTAGAGGCAGGTGTGATCGGGTTCGGGCGTGTCACGCGGAGGAGTGGTGCTGTCTGAGGAGGTCCACGAGAGCGAGGGAGGGTGGCCGGAAGACGCGTGAGAAGAGGACAGGTCGAGGACGATGGAGGATGGAGGATACGGGGGCCGAGTCGGCAACGGGGGAGGAGCTAGGCGCGGTGAGGAGTGGAGAGGGAGCAGTGTAGATTGAGGCCGTGGAGCAGCGGGCAGGTTGGGTTCGCTGGCGGCGTTCATGTGTTGTGGAGTTTCCGTGCCACAGCCCGCAGAGCCACAAACAGAAACATCCGCCGCGCGGTGCATCGCCTGGCCCTGCGCCCTCACGCTTCCCCATCGGTCGAATGTCACGGAGATGAGGGCAGAGCCCCCTTTCGTCGCGACACCACGACGACAACGGGGATCTTCCCTTGCGGCCGCATCCTGTTCCTGAATTAACGGCCAGACTGCGCAGCGGCACCCCAGACAGAGCTGCCGGTCGTCCTTCCGGAGGCGCCTAGCGCTGCCGTCGGTCGTTCCAAGGTCCATGGAACGTTGCGAAGCGGTTCGTCAGCCCTGCGACGTCAAGCCGTCGACATAGATCTATGGATGAATGCTGTATTGTCCATCTTATCAAAAGCAAACGAAACGGCCTGCAAGCCATATGCGGTGCGACCTGTGCTGTACTCCCGGATCCGTGCCGCCGGCCAAGTGATGGAGAGTCACCGTTCACGAGTGGCAGCTCAGAGGTCGATGTCTTCAATCAAGTCATTCATGGTTGAAAGCGGAGAGCGCACGAGGCCAAGGAGTCTGAAGTCCTTCCAGATTCGTCTAGCCCAGCATCATTGCTTGCCTCCGCAATTTGCTGTTACCCAGGTAGCGGGTTTTGTTCATGCTGTCGTCTGGCACGGACAGGACCCTGACTCCAGTGTCTGCCTCCATGCTCTATCTCTCTGCTTCCTCCAGCGGAACAGATGGGTTTGAACTCATCGATGCTAGTCCATGTGATGGATAGTGAGCCGTGTCTTTCACGACGCATTCGACGCACGCCTTCAGCATTTGTTTTCCTCTGTTCTGTTCTGTTTCGTTTCATTTTGCCGTGTTTGCCATCGGCGGTTCGGTCAGAACGAAGGACCTCAAGACTGACGCTGCCCCAATCGGGTCTGGGCTGGCTGGGTTCATCGGCGCGGAGAAACTACGTGTCCGCGCCCTCCGCCGAGATGCTCCACTCCTCCACTCCGCTTCTGCTTGCTGTGGCATGGCCGCTGTCGATGTCGATGTCAAAGTCGATGCTGGAGCTACCCGGACCGTCAACCTCACCACTGTCGCGCCGTCTGCCAGTGTGTTAGCCTGCCTACTTCACCTTCAGGTCTCTTCTCGCCCCACCTTACAAAGTGCCCGCTTGACCAGCCGCTGCGATGGACGAACGGCAGCTAGCAATCAGCCCGATTGTGAACGACAGCGTGCAACACAACACCAGGGTCAGTAACACGCTTACTTCTTGCCCTTTTGGTCGCCAGCCTGGACTTGCAGTCTTGCATTCTTGACATCGTATGACCTGAGCTAACGTGCATATCTTGCAGACAATCTCCAATATCCGCAGTCTTACTGCATCCCTCTTCGGCGCTGCTGCGGGCACGCTCGGCCTCGAATCCTACCCTGGCTTCCTCTTCTATCTCGTCGGCTCCCTCCTCGTCTCCGGCCTCATCATGTTCCTCCGCGCCGACGGCAAGCCTGCTCGGTACTTTCACAGTCCCATCGGTGATTTGTGGATTGGCGATTTGTTCAACAGTGCAATGAGCTTTGTGTTAACGTGGACACTCTTTTATGGAATATTACGCGCCTAGTATTGGCGAGCTGGGGTTTTCTTTCATTAGCGACATATTCACATTAGAAGAACTGAAGGTCATGGCGTATTGGCAGCGAGCCCCGAATATCGAAGTAGTTGGTTACTAGAAGCTTCGCGACAACACAACATATCCTCGTGTTTTTACGGAGACCATCGGAACCAGGAGCGAAAAGATATTCTTTTTCCAGAGACGAGCTCGGCGAATGCTCGTTAGAAGGATGTTTCTCTCGATGCAAGCAGTAAGCCAGGATTTCGCACGAGAACAGGAGCATTTACCTCAACTCATGTCCAAAAAGCGGCAGCGGTTTCACCTGTGACCGAGCCGTTTGATTTCTGACTTCAGCATGACCCTAGATCGAGATGTAGAGATACATGTACAGACATCCCAGCCTGTCAAATTCAGACTACCTTCAAAACCAGGTTCGAAGTTGCCAGTGCACCACTATCCTAGACGTTCGATGTCATACCAGCTAGCCCAGTTGTTCTGTTGTAATGAGTGCTGTCAAAGGGACCTGTGGTTCTTCATGAAACTTCTCTATCACTCTATAGGTCCCGAGCCTTCATCCGAACTGACATGAATCAAATGTTCTAGACCATGGGAGGTCACCCACAACGAATAACGGGATCGTTCGAGACTCCTAAGGCCTATGTGATCTTTCACAGTCGTCAGCATCTTCTCAATCTTTCCCCATCCTGCGATACTTCGACATGCCATGATGCTTGCCACGCTCATTCGCTCATTGGCTGTTCAAAGACACACCATGGATGATTCATACTAGGACTGTATCTTTATTGGGCAACTAGCAATCTATGCCGTGACAGGCTGCACCATTCCGGTTCCCACCAATGCTGGTTGTCTGCTGAATACTTTTGATGACATTTCTTTCAGTGATGTGGCTCCTGGCTATGAAGCCTTCTTCAACTAGACGCTGTAGCACTGATGTCGTCACAATGGCTGATGATGAGGCCTTCGGCGAGAACGTGGGACCTGAATCCAGAGGCTAGCGACTAAAGCCCACCGTCTGCTTGTCTTCCGCTACCGATCCTAAACGAGGGAGTTAGAAAAAGAAATCCGTAGTGTGTCTTGACGGTAGGTAACTCTGGAAATTGATTCGACGCAAGGGGATGCGGATGTATACGCTAGGTTTGGAATATAAGGCTATGGCAAATAACAACCAAACGACATGGTGCAGAAGACGATCTGCCAGCACATGTGGGATGGGATGGACAGGACATCCCATGACCGACCGCTTGAACATTATCGACCATCTTAAGAGACATGGAGGCGCTTTCAAACTTTTCAGAAACCAGGGTGGTATGAGCATGCTTCATCCTACAAGCTTTGCTCGTCGGGACGAAATGGTTGAACTGTCCGCGTAGTTCATGCCATTAGCATGATATGTCCACTAGAACAGTATCTAGTGCTTCCAATCAGACACCCACCAGCAGTATTCCTTATAGCAGTGCGCATAGTTGACGCAGTGTACCCTACATTACATGCCGTCCGACAGTATGGTACCTGAACCTACTTAAGTCTCCGAGACCCAGCATGTTGGGGAAAGGTTCAGGGAATGCAAGATCGCTCCGACGCGGGTGACGATGGAAGACCGTGGGATAAAAGGCGTGCTTTATTGCCAATCATGCACTGGACGATGGAAAGCTCACCACCACATTGACAATAATGGCCATGGTGCGAGTACCGCCGTTTCTTCATGGCTGCGCCTGCCCCTGTCGCTCATTGGTTAGCTGGCATGATACAGCGAATGGGGGTTCTTTCTCGGTTTCCACTTTGCTTCTTCCTGCTCTTCTGTGCTTTTTCTTTTTCCTTTTTGCCTCTTTTCTTTCGTCCTCTTAGACGGCTCTGCAGGCAGGCGTGGTCGCAATCCCTAGGGCGATTGCATCATTCATGCGATCCAGTGGTCCCTCTCTCACCATCCCAAGGCCCACGTACGTCATGTAGCTGCGAGACGCTGAGATGTCATTCCTGTACATGTACTGTAGAGCCTGCCGTCTTACAGGACGCATTCGAGCACTCTGCATCTCATTCTCCACCATTGGAAAATTGCGGAAGACACGCACGAGCAGCTGCTGCGAAAGCACCCCAACTGGCGAAAACAACCGGCACCTGCAGAGCTGCAGACCTGCCATGCAAGGTACAAGCTAATAATGCCGTCGAGCAAAGATCAGGCAAGGGTAAGCGTGTGGCGCATCTCCGTCTCGATGAAGAAGAACGGGCTGGGCGCCCATCTGCCTCGCCTCCCGCCTTCGTTATGGACCGTCCCTCGCCGTTCCCCGACCGCCCTCCTCCCACTCTCTGTGGGCGGGACCCCGTGGAGAGGTTCACGGACGGCGATAGGCAGAGTCCAGGCTTTACCTTGGTGTTGGGTCCTGCCAATGCCTGAGCCAATACTGGGGTATTGGGTCTTGGATGAGGGACATGGCGGGATTCGATGTAGATGGGTTCTTTTTTTTGTAGTTGTATAGTTAATCTAAACGAAATAGTATCAAAGATGAAATTGGGCATCGACAGCATGCCCCCACTCCGTCCTCCAACTCCAAGATGCTTATGAGCGCTATCAGACATACGTATGGTATACAGCTTCCAATATGAGCAGTGAACGGAAAAAAACAAACAGGGATATGAACACAAATAGGTCATGTGTAGCGTAGATCTAGTTGGGAAAATAAAAAGAGAAAGGTCTTGCAACGTCTAACGTCCTACTCCTTCCATCCGTACTTCTCGATCAGGCCTGTCCCAGACGTACTGCATTGCAGCAGGATCGTTCCTGCGCCGATCGCCTCTCTCGAGGTCGACACTCTCACGCTCGACTTCGATGGTGACTTCGGCCGTGATATCGCCCGTACCCCAGAACGTGCGAGTCGTCTGATCGAGCTTGGAATTGAGATACATCTCGTCGCTCGCAGAGCTCAGTCTCCTTTTCGGCGCGCCGCCGCCATCGACGTTCGGATTCGACAGACGTTTCTTGCGATCATCGGCGTCGAACGAAGAGGACGCGTCCGTCGTAGTGATGGTCACGGTACGCGTTTTCGAGATGCCAAACTTGAAGTCGTCCAGCTCGTGGCGGTGTTTTGTGTCGTTGTCCCCTGCAGAGCTTCGAAGCACTTGCTGCCCGTCGGTGCGGCGACTGTGGCCGCCTTGGCCGTAGGTGCGCACTCCGTACGACTTTTGCGCCGAGGAGAGGTTGCGCAGGAACGGGAACCATTCGCGGAGGAGCGGCCAGATGAGCGGTAGGTTTGCGACGTACACGGCGACGGAGGCTTCGCGGGTGTACCAGAGCATGTAGGCGGTGTCGTACACGTCGGACAGGTTGTAGACTTTCGTAAGGATGGCGGCGATGACCTTCATGGATGCACAATCAGTCTGGAGTTGATTGTAGCGAGCGGGTGAGGACTCACGATGAAAATGCCCATGCTAAACACAAGGGCTAGTACCATCTTCTGCTTCAGTGGAAGCTTCAACGACATGATCATCGGCAGAGCGATACACAGCATCAACGCATCGCTTGTGAGGTTGAAGCACGCCTGCACTATCGCATAATGCTCCAGCGTCGTGCACTGCGGATTGGGAGGAGGCACAGCCCAGTACCCAGAGAACGGCCTACAGGCAGTGAAAAAAGCGATCTCCGTAGCGACCCACCCGATGCCCACGTAGCAGCCGAGTATCTTGACCCAGCGGTTCTGCGTCGTACCAAGGGTGAGCCTGTGATATAGAAATAGCAAGCAGACTTTCAATGTGTATATCACATTGAGCATGGCCTACATGTCAACGTCAGAAACCCTCTCTGTGGCGAGTCGGTCTATCCCAATCGATGTGGACGTACCTGCTCGGAAACTACAACGATTTTGGATCCTAGGATGCGCTCATCAATGTCTTGCTGCGAGAAGGTTTCGAACTCCTCCGGTAGAAACAAGTTGCTCCCTCCGCCAGTGGCAATTACATTCAAACAAACAATGAGCGTTGTGTAGAAAGCCTAAAGCATGTCTGTCAGAACCACCGACCATATGATCAAAGCGCACGTAGGGATGATGTACTTACTCCGGCCAGCACCATCAACCAGTCATCCATTGTTAGATTCCGAAACCCAACACGATGAAGCCTTGCATATCTTTGAATTCCGTTAACACAGTTCCTGGTATGCTCAAGAATCCTGAGAGGGAACAGCGTCTTACAATCTTAGAATGATAAGAAGCATGCCAACAGCATAGAGACTCCATGATTGCGTTGCAAGCGTATGTTGAAAGGCAAGATCGAAACCGCCCATGCTGTCGAGTATGGATTCAATGGAAGCGATCAAAGCTCAAATTGTATCTCGACTCAAGCTTTTGACGTTATAAAGAGGAAAGTGAAGTGAAATCAGGACGCTGCAGATAGTAACAGACATCGATCTTCTAAACGGCCACAGCTCAGACGAGCGAGGATGCGGGACGGTTGGCATCGATATATCATAAAGCACGAGCGCGGAGCTGTCAATTGGCAACCTGAATCATGTCCGCATGCCAGTTCCCAGCACGAGGGGGCAAAGCAAGGCCTGAACGGATGTGATTGGGGGTTGCATGCAACAAAAAAACAAAACGAGGACCCATGGCGCGAGACGTCTGCAGGGTTGATCGGCTGTTTGGGTGCCAGTGTCTCGACCTTCCGGGCTGTTGAAAGGACCTATAGCGACTCCAGGCACGTGTGACCATATCAACACTCGAACGAAAGGTCGAAACCCCACACACTGGGTTGGTTTTGCGATACAGACTGATAATACGGACATGGCGTGAAGACGTGTTCGGCGCCGTGGTCCCTCGCCATTCAATAATTCACAATGCTGATAAAGGGACACCGCCCGTTCCTGACACCTGTAAC
>Ga0181461_10036_pt1 | contig 11131 bp, 12 predicted proteins | sample InSIn4SAF170_2_FD_119064 | JGI IMG/M metagenome (GOLD analysis project Ga0181461, IMG submission 119064) | Clean room microbial communities from NASA Spacecraft Assembly Facility at Jet Propulsion Laboratory, Pasadena, California, USA -... ...
CATGCCAATCGTATTCGTTCGATCAAAGCGGCATGTACAAGCGACCGCGACAAGCTCGTCGTCCAAAAGTCAGCTAGTGAGAGAAGATAGCGGAATGCGAAACTATGTCTGGTCAATATATTGTGAGTATTTGAGTTCAAAAGAAACATACTAGCTGGCAGAAATGCAGATTCGATGTCCTGATATGTCACCGCAAGTGAGTGCAAGTGGACGTCGTACCTCAGATCCGCTCCCCGTGGTGGAGATGCTGTCATCCGAGGCACCTTTCGTTCTAGAGCCACCCGCAGGAATCATGCAGACGGACAGAATATGCTCTAGATTTCTCCGAATGATGAAGTCCATCCTCTGGTCTGCGGTAAACGCAACAGGTTGGAACACGTGGGTCGAAAGCGCAGCTTTGATGTTAGCCTCGCGGGGTGATATGCTTGTGCTTCTCCAGTCCTTAGCAACATCCGGCTCCACATGAACTAGCTTGTAGGCAGCTGTGATAACTGTCCTTTTCATGGATCGGTCGAATATGAAGCGGTTCCGTCTAGAGAGATTCAGTGTCTGAGGGATCCCATCCACAAACACTCCCGCGACTGCACAAACCCATCCTTGTTGAGTTAGTGGATGTCTAAGTCGATGTGACAAGATATGATTGAACCCGTTCGCTCCGATGTGTCCGACATAACACTGTTCGTCCCAACTATCGTCATCGTTAAAATCATGAGAGTTGTCATGATAGTCAAGCTCTGTAATGTTTGTGCCGAGATCGAAGTTGAGCACCAGGAGGCGGGAGATATCGTCATCTTCGTCGGGGGGTATTTGCGGTGACTGCAGCGATATAGAGTATTCTTGTATGACCACGTCGTCTTGAATGAACATCTGAACAACGAAAGCGTGACGTCTTGTCCTGTACGCCACTCTGGGCCATCGGTCGTGGACGAAACTCAAGGTCACATCTTCGACGTCATCAAGGTTGAGGACATGTAAGCCGTAGCCGTATCGTGATTCCCATCGTTGGGCTGCTTCGTCCAGTCTGGATGCTCGAGGTTGGAACGCATATGGTTCCGGGGTGTTGGATTTATCGATTGCCATAATACCAGATTTGCCGATTCCCATGTGTCTGCAAATCTGAAGTATCTTTCCATATGCATTGATGCTGCAAGTGAGACCATCCTTGCCAAATGATGCGTATGATCGATGGACGAGGTTAGGAGGTGATAATATCACGTCTTCCGGACCCGGTTCATATGGGCCTTTGGGAAGTTGATCATGCTGCAGGAAAGCCTTGAACTCGTCACTGTCTTTTGGTGGTACGTTGACTGAAAACACGTCGTCGAGCCGGAATTCTGGCCCAAGTGACATGGTATCAGACCGGCGGTTCTTTTTTAGGACTGCTTTGAACGAAAACCTTTTTTATAACAATGTTGAATGGTAAGAACCGAGAAAGAAAAGATCAGTTTGGCTCCATGAATGCGTGACCTGCGAGAAGGCTGGGTGGGCAAGGCTGGGCTGGCGGAGAGTTATGGCAAAGTAGCGGCGCAGCTACCGAAGGAGACAATAAGTTTAGCAACAACGGAGAATTGTGTACAGTATAAACAAGCTCGACACCGTGGCAAGATTGGGGAGGAGAGGTGGAAGAAGAAGTGGAGGTGGACGAGGCTGGGAGGAAGAGGAAGTGGAAGGCCTCGTCTAACTGCTTGGCGGCGACGAGTGACCGACAGGGGTCCAGGTTGCCATTCACCATTGGCAAGTGCATTGCACCAACGGTATATACACATAGCTTGGTAACATGTACGCGAGTAGGCCAGAGCTGTTGAAATACTCATTGTACCAAAATACAATTAACCATGCCAGGTACAGTGTGCTCCCGGCATATATTGCAATAAGAACAATGCGATCTAATGAGTAAAGCCCTGTCTTCATACTAACCATCATCTCAACTCTGCCGGCGTATCATCCTGCACCTTCCAATGCGCCCTCTTCACCCCATCCACCTCCATCAACGCCTCATAAACCCTCTTCACTCTTGGAAACCTCTCCAATTCAACACCAAACCTCTCCGCATTCCAAACAGCAGGAACAAGACACACATCCGCCAGCGTGACCTCATCGCCAACGCAATACCTTGCCTTTCTCTCCCCTCCTGCATCTTTCCCACCCAATTTCTCACTATCCCAAATCTTCTTCAGCGTCTCTTCAATAGCCACGAATCCAAACTCCATCCACTCCTTCATCCACGCTGCTTTGGTAGCAGCCACATCGGCACTATCCTTCGCGACTGCAGCTGCAACGCGCAGGTTCGTAACAGGCTGAATATCACATGCTATGATATTCGCTATGATCCTCACTTTTGCTCGCTGCATCGGTTGTGAAAGAGGAGGTAATAAAGCAGTATACCCATCATCCCTTGAAAATGCTTCTTCAAGATACTCCAGCGCGGCCATCGATTGCGTTATTGGAAACGAGAGATCGGTGTCATTGTCATCTTCGGTGCTGTTGTCGTTTGTCTTATTGGAAAGGTGAATCAACACGGGTACGCTTGCTGTTGGATTCAATTCTTTGTGTGTTGAAGAAGTTTGTTCGGATTTTTGGAGGTGGACGAATTTGTAGGAGACTGGGATGTTTTTTATGTTGAGCGCGATGCGCACGCGAGCGGAGCAGGAGGAGCGGTAGTACGAGTAGAGGAGGAACTGAGGTTCCTGGGATGTAGATGTCGACATTTTGTTTTTTTGGTTTTTTCGATAAGGGGATTGGATGCTGGAGGTTACTGAGAGTCTTTTCCAAGAGCAACTCGGTTTGGCTGGTGGGTAATTCGTGGTGTATATCCTCTCTTCCGGGCACGTCCAGGTATCATTTCACAAATTCTCGAATCCAACCACAAAAAACAGACCAGTCACGCACGCCACCCTTATATACCCACACGTACACTCATCCTCTTATGTCTTTTTCCCCACCCTTCTTTCTGTGCTCGCATTGTGGACAAATTCCACTGCTACCCGTTCCAACTCCCAGGTGCGGCTGTAATTCCGCGTCGCGCCGTGCCGCGTTTCCCCGCATTTCTTAGGTGTGGAAGTCCGACAGAGGTGTTTAAGCCATTTCTAGCCGGCGCAGCTGTTTCTGAGCCAGCGTAAAAAGGCATCATGAGAGGCTATGGCATTTCTAGAGGGATACATAACTGGAATCTCGTCTAACTGGAAGTTGGTGTATAGAGTCCACACCACGCCACCCATTCACGTTGGATGCAGGTCAAACATGAAACAAGACAACGCGAAACGTCGGTCGCTGTATACCCACTAGTGACCTATTTCTTGAAATGACACTGTAGACATTGCCAGAAAAAAAAGGGCGTACATAAACATGGGTTTTTCGACATGGGTTGAACAGGCAACATTGGAAAAAAGCCTGTCAGCATCCTGAAACATATCATGAGACACCTCTCACTGCAAGGGCAGTGGCCTTGCATGTAACAACAGAACGATTCTTCGAGAGGCTTTCATCATATTTTCTCAAGATATCCATGGATAGACTAAATCAAAACATATACATATACGTTCGTATAATAACAGCAATTGTGCTTTTAAATACAGTTGTGAGAACCAGCCGTTACATGTCACGATGCCTGCCATCCGTATCCAACGCCGTGGTGCCTGCCCATTCGTGACCCATGTCAAAGCACATCCTGACTCCAGGTGCCGTTCTGTTACGCCGACCTTCGTGCACCAGATATAAGTTGTTGCTGGGAAACAGGAATATAAAACCAGGGGATCGGATGGCCAGCGCGGCACTATCATCCCAGCCGTGCTATGCAGATAGAACAGAAGAACATCTCAATCGGATTGTGCACGAAGAATTAAAAATCGTTTACTTCTACTCTTGCATTAAGGCAACTCGTGTCGTTCTTGCGGAATTGTGTTCCCTTGCAGCTCGATTGGCTCGTGTTGCGAGTAGAACGGCGGCGGCGGCTGGTTTTGCATGAAGTACCGTAGCGACGAATCGTGCTTGCCCGGCGTTGAAGGAGTCGCTGTGTATAATGATTCGGGTCTCATCTTCGCTGCTACGGGGGCTCCTCCGGCGTGGTAACCCGTGTCAGGATGGTATCCGCCGTACGCTGTGGCACCGCTGGTATCTCCAAAGGCATTGGGGTTGGCCTGTCCGCCTTGGATGGCGGTGTATGGTTGCTGCTTGCGACGGCGCCACCAGAGCACGTAAATCAAGCCGCACATGGCGAGGAGCACGGGCACACCGACGGCGATGCCGATGATGCCCGTTGTGCTGATTTTGTGCTGGTCATCGTGGTTGTCATTGTTTGCGGCGTCTGATGTGTTGGTTGGCGAAGCACTGCTTGTGCTGGATGCCGTCGTGGATCCCGTCGTTGACGGTGCAGTAGTTGTTCCCGTCTCTTTCGCCGTACTCGAAGATGCCGCGCTGGTGGGAGCGGGTGTTGATGAGGGTGATGAGGTGCTGCTCGCACCCTGGCTGGCAGCCTTGTTCCATTCGTCCTCCGACAGCCCAAGCGGCGTACCAGAGTTGCCGCAGTTCGTCTTGAGGGTGGAGTAGACCGAGTCCAAGTCGCTCGGGTCCTCAGCGGCGAGGCATTTTGCGGTGTTTGCGACGAAGCTGTCGGTGTTGCTGCAGACGCAGGCGTTGTAGACGGGGACGGAGGAGGTGTCGCAGGAGGTCTTGTCCGAGGCGGCGTAGAGGCAGGAGCGCGCCGAGGCAGGATAGAGGTCGAAGTTGGCGGCGGATTGGGCGACGGAGAAGGCTGGGAGGAGTGCTGAGAGCGCGAAGAGAGACAGGAGGGCGTTGTGAGGGGGTAGCGAGCGCATGGCGGTGGGCGATGGCCTGCGGGCCGTGATGGATAGCGAGCGTGGGGACGAGATTGCGATGGAGGAGAGGAAAGAACAAGAAAGAGGCAGAAGAGAGGATGGATGTAGAGAAGAGAGAGAGTCGAGGAAGAGGACTGGCAGGCTAAGATGAGGCGAAATGACGACTCGCCGGGAAGGGCAGCTGCTGCACCAAGGAGCGCCCGGCTGCTTCTGCTTCTGCGCGTTGCAGTGGACGTTGCACGCCGTCTTTGCACCGCTGCGCTGCGCTGCTCTCCTTGCTGTGGCTGGGAGCAAGACGCTCCGCTCCGTCTTACCACAGCATCGCCTATTAATAGCCCGCACCTCTGGACGCCCACCCCGTTTGCTCGCTCCCTTCGCATCGTCCGTCTCGCAGTCTCCTATCTGACTGTGTCTCACCAGCAAGACGCGTCCTGGCCCCTCCACTCGTCTCTTTCCCCCTTCCAGGCAATTCTGCACTCACTGCCGTGCGCTGTCCCTGAATTTCCACACCAGCAAGGAACATCCCCCCCTCCCCTTCGTTCGATGATGCAACGCGCGCAAACCAGGAACAAGAGAGTTGGCGACGAAGCACTAGCGCTAATCCAGTTTTGGGGTTAGTGTGAAGCTTCTTCGTCATGATCGTGGCTGCGTGGCTGGTGAGGCCTCCGTTGGGTTGGATCTTGCACGTGTGGCTGTGCTGTTGCCGGCTGTTCGCCTGGAATGTATTTAGAGCAGAAGGGTTCTCTTTCTGTCTTTTAACGAAGGCTTCTCGTGTTTATGAAGGGGATTGCACGTTGGCCTTATTTGCTTCAACGCCGCGTCAAAGCCACCGGAGGATTGGAATCTGGTGAAAGGATTCCATGTCCGCAGCCACACCTACATCAAAGCCTGATGCCGATATACAACAAAAAGGATCAATTAAACTTTGCTATGCAACATAGCCATCCAAACCCACTACCGCAGTCTACGCCTCTACCTTCCTCGGCTCTTCAGCGTCTTCCTGGCGCTCACTCACACTCCTTCCTGCCGAAAACACGCCAGTCTGTCCCATATTCACCGCACTCAGCACCTCCAGTCCCTGGATATTCGGCCCAGTGAACCTGCCCCTACCGCGCGCAAACCACATGACAACCACAAACAACACCGTGCCAGCCATCACCACACTAACATAATTCATGCTCTTTGCAGTGACAGGCAGGAAGATGGGGAAGCAGAACAACACAGCATACAGCGCCACCCACGCGCACGAAAACACGTTGCAGAACGTGCCAAACGCGGCTCCTAGGTCGAAGTGTCGCTTCGGGAGGACGTTTGCGCGGCCGCGGATGAGGAGGATGGCTTGAGGGATGACGTAGGTTATGTTTAGGGAAAGAATGGACGTGGCGACGAAGGAGTTGAAGGCTTCCGTCGAACCGATGTAGATTAGGCCGTACAAGATGCAGAAGACTGCCGTCAGTAGTGTGGCGTTTACGGGGGTTTGCAGGGTCGGATGTGTTTTCGAGAAGACTTTGGGGAAGGGAATGCCGTCGTCTCTGGCAAAGGCCCAGATGAGACGTCCTGATGTGACGACGAGACCGATGACGGCGCCAAAGTAGATGAACAGGATGAGGAAAACAAAGAACGCAGCGCCAGCCTTGGAGTTTAGTGCCTGGAAGTATATCTCGCGGATGGGCAGCGCGCTGGCGGACAGCTCATCGAAGCTCTGGATGCTGAAGAGCACAGCCAGCGTAAAAGGCAAGGTTGTCGCGATGCCGATGGCGATGGTGAGCCACATTGCGCGCGGTACATTGCGGCCTGGGTTGGGCAGTTCTTCGCTGATGTGCGTGGCGGAATCCGTGCAGAGGAAGCCGTACATGCTTTGACCCACCGCCAGCATGAACGCCGTGCCGTCGCTCCATCCTGTTTGATTCACCCAGCCTGTGAAGACGACGGAAGCGGGCTGCTTGACTTTGCTGGCTGCGAGCAGAGCGATAAAGGACACGACGAAACCGACGACAGACGCCCAGAAGAAGACGCTTTCCGTGATGGGCACGAGCTTTGGTAACAGACACACAAAGGCCGCGCAGATGATGATGATGAGCGTGTAGATAAGCCATACCTGGTACGGTTCTGGCGTGTAGTCTTCGTGGTAGAAAGCTGCGAGTCCAAGACAGAGTTGGGCGCAGAAGGACGCCGCGCTGGCCGTCGTGAAGAGCCATGCGAACACGCTGAGCCAGCCGGTCATGAAAGCGATGGGAGCGCGATACGTTTGAGGCGAGACCATGAACGCGAAGTGATACTGGCCGCCGCTGGACGGGAACGCAGAGGCGAGTTCTGCGAGGCCGGCGGTGATGAAGAAGCATGCGATACAGGCGATGATGGGGGCCCAGAAGATGGCTGGTCCGGCTCCTGCGTAGAGAGGCGTGATGAGAGTGGCTGTGGATGTTCAGTCAGCGTTCAGTCGTGGTGGTTGATGATGATGGCGATGGATACGAACCGGCGTAGCCAACCCACGAATTGGTGATGGAGAAGGCCAGCGCCACTGCAGCAAAGGCAGAGAACTGACGAGGCAACTCGCCGACATGGCCCTGAGTCCTCAACTGCAGCTCATCGGCCGACAGCTCTGCGTCGTCCACAGCGCTCGGCAGGACGTTGGCCTTCTTCTCGGTTGCGTCTGTGGTAGCCATTATTCGTCGAGATGACCACTGGAAGAGGAAGAAGGCGAGTGAGGTCGCAAAAACAGGCAGCCGGAAGCCATGGGAGGTTTATATCGGACGCCGACTCATTCGATATCTCTCCGCGCGACGCGCCCAGCCTGCCAAGCAGCGATCGAGTCGTCGAGGCCAAGGGCCGATAGCTGCTATCTGCTGTTGCTGTTGCCCGACGATGCCTCCTTTTCCCTCGTGCGCTCAATGAGGGAGTCGTCGACAGGGCTTTCCATCGGCCCATGTCAAGCGATCTTCGACCCATGTCATGCGCTCAGGATGAGATATCTCCCTCTCTAAAACCATCATGAAGATGAGCCGGAGGAGAACAGAAGGCGTGGTGTCGTGCGGCCTTGCGCCTATCACAGAGAGCGCAGCCGAGGTGTCGCACTGGCGTTATCAGCGACTAGCCCGACACGGTCAACTGATCCCCACAGGCACTCTATCTCTCCTGCCTCAAAAATCCCACGAGCATGGTGACAGGACGCCTTCTTCCTTGGGTTCGTTGCTTTGGCTGGGTTTCCACGTGGTTGGCGGTACGTTCGAACGCCATTCGAGCGAGGCGCGATGTGAGACGAAAGGTGGCAGGCTTGTTCGTTCCACCGGAAACACACGTCTCCACGTCCTTCGAAGTGGAAGCAACGAAGTTGTTCAAATGGATATCGTAGCTGGTGTCCTCTGATCAATTGAAGCAACGCTATTTTGCGCGCTATTGTCTTCGATGAAGTGATGATCGGATTCGATTATAGCGATGAGCTAATTCCCGATCCAAGCAGCATTGGATCTCATCAAATTGAAACAACAGACACCTCGCTTTGTGCTGTATCTCATGTTAATATATCATCCATAAATATAAGACGAGGAAATATTCATCAGTCCTCCTAGAACTCTAGTGGTGGACATGTGAGCATTTCTCGTAGCATATATCTCAACGATACTGATGAGAAAGAATGCTTCACTTTCGGGCTATTGCATATATCGCTAATGACATGGTGAATGACACTTCAACGAGCGTTTAAAGAACCGCGACAACCATCAATCAACGGAGGGAAGAACCCAGCTCGATGAAGTTCATCTTCCAGCAAAGTTATTTTCGTAAGATTCCTGCGCTCGACGGCCTCTTATTGAATCACTTATTACCCTCGGCATCAATCCATCTGGTTGGTATTATTGCCGACTCACCGGGGTGTATTACAACCATATCTCAACAACTTTTAGTTTCGTCGGCAATATACACAGGTGGACAGTATTTAGAAATGGTGCAACATCTTCTACAAGTAATCTCGAAACCTAGTACTCACGTTGTACCACCTCACTTGCCCATCGCGTTACATCACTCTAAACCCATGGCGGAAATCCTCCTTGCAGAGTTCCCAGGTAGTATTTTCGCAACCTCCACATATCTACTACGACCCAAGGTCCTCAATCTGAATAGTTCCCTGAATCATCTCTTGCAAATCCCAAAATACCCAAGGTATTCCACCGTGAGCCGCGTCGCAATGTCGAGGGCAAACCCCACACCCAGCGACACACACCCCCGCAGTGAACAATTCCGGGTACCCGAAGTAGCTCGGCAACTTGCACCTGCCACCTCCACCCGCAGCAGCTACACCACAGCTGCACGTCAAACCTCAACCCAATCCATAAGAAGAGGCCTTGGGAGACTCGATCGATAAATAGGCAGCGTCCCCTGACCCGCCCGCCCAACAACATTCCTCGTCACATGATCATAATATAACCCTCCCTACCCAATCCGCCAACTACCGAAACTGAATCGAAGTAAGCGACCAGTTACAGATCGAATAAAACGAAGATGTCGAAACAAGTGACACGCCACGACCTGGACGATGGTTCGCTGGGACGATACCTCGCAGCCAAGATAGAAGGCATCAGACTTCCCGTCGTATCTACAAAAATCGGCTACGGACAGAGTAATCCAACATATTTCGTCGACGACGCAGCGTACGCAAACTCCTCTTCCTGCTGTTCATCCCCCCTACCTACCTTTCCCTATTGCCTAATCTATGACCACCCATAATCTCCAATCCTAACACGCGAACAACCAGAGGCATCCGCTACATCCTCCGCAAGAAACCCGCAGGAACAATCATCTCGCCCGTCGCGCACCAAGTCGACAGAGAATTCCGCGTCATGGAAGCCCTGGGAAAAGTAAACTTCCCCGTGCCGAAAGTGTATTGCCTATGCATGGACGACTCCATCATCGGCACCGCGTTCTACGTCATGGAGTTTGTCAAAGGGCGCATCATCACAGATCCTGACTTGGGCGATTTGAGTCCGAGTGATAGGCGGGAAGCGTAAGCTCAACATTTTTCCTTATTCCCCTTAGATTGTAATCTGAAAAAACATGCCGGAGATTGTGGGAAGATGTCATTAATTCGTAAACGACACAGCTGGTTCTCAATGATATCCACCCTAGCCCAACTCCACAGCATCGACCCAGACTCGATAGGCCTGCAAGGGTTCGGCAAGAAGACGGGTTTCTACACGCGCCACTGCAACACCTTCTCGCGCATAGAGCAGCAGCAGTCCAAGATCAAAGACAAGGACACTGGAAAGGAGCTGGGCCGCGCGCACGAGCGGTTCGACGAGATTGTGGATTTCGTGCGCAAGAATGTGCCGAGCGATAGGGCGGCCATCGTGCATGGTGATTTCAAGTTTGATAATGTGGTATGTTTTTTCTTCTTTGTGATACTGATGACGAAGAGATGGAAGGAGGGTTTTCGGGTCGCTGACGAACGATTGGCGAATAGATCCTACATCCTACTGAGCCCCGCGTGATTGCCGTACTGGACTGGGAACTTTCCACAATCGGCCACCCGCTCATGGACGCAGTCTACGTCGTCGGACCGTACTGGAACAGCACCTCCAAGGTATTCTCCAAAGAAGGCCGCAAGGAATCAGGCATGCCGGAACCAGACGAGCTGCTCGATAGATATGCCGAGATTACCGGGTGGGATCCACGAAAGGATAAGTTCGAGATTGCGAGGATATTCCATTTAGTTAGGGTGAGTAGAACGTCGCGGTTGTTTTTGTTCTCGTGTGATTGTTGGCTTATTGATGGTGATATAGGGAGGTACGATTAGCCATGGCATCCATGCGCGAACGATCAGCGGGCAGGCGAGCAGCGAGTTCTCGCATATGTATTTTGAGAATACGAAGAGGAGTCTGGATGCTGCTGCGGAGTTGATGGAGCAGGTCAAGGCGACCCAGGCAGCGACGAGCAAACTGTAAATCGACGAGAAGTATCTTGTATCCATTTTTGAGGCACCTCATCCCTTCTCTCACCTGAAACACTTCAACGTTGTGAGCTGCGTGGTTGGTGAGATATCATGTGTGAGCATCACTGTTCGAAATATGACCAACTCAGGACTCCGACAGAACATTGCTACCCACGAAGACCAGTATATCAGATTTTTAGCCGCGTGAGAGTAGAATGAAAACACAAACATGCTGATATCGCTAAGGATTTAAAATAACCTATTGACACCCTATGTAGGTAGTGGCTTCCTACCCCATACCCTCCGCCTATCCAACAAAGTCAGCTCATTTCACCTCACAACCAAAGCACGATTCCACTCACGTATAATGATAAATATGCAACTTAGGATTCTT
>Ga0181461_10039_pt1 | contig 10923 bp, 15 predicted proteins | sample InSIn4SAF170_2_FD_119064 | JGI IMG/M metagenome (GOLD analysis project Ga0181461, IMG submission 119064) | Clean room microbial communities from NASA Spacecraft Assembly Facility at Jet Propulsion Laboratory, Pasadena, California, USA -... ...
GACGGCCTGACAGTCAACAATTAGCATTTCCAAACATAAAAAGGTGAGATTTCATACCATAGCAACGGTAGCCAAGGCCCACTTAGATATCATGTATCCAAAGATACCGCCAAACACCTGCAAGTTGAGTGCAAGAAGCCCCTTCGGAGTGTTGGGATCCGCAAGCGCAGCGGCGGTGGCAGCAGCGGTCGCAACGCTGGGGCTGGCCGTGCCTTGTTTGAATTGCCCGGCATTGGTTATGACTGTGCTGTTTGCGATTCGCGAGGTGGTGGCCTCTGCGATCATTCTTGGTTGCTGTGCCTTCTTCCACAATCCATCCAGCTGCTCGGGAATGAACCCAAAGGCAAACTCTCCAGCGCGTTGCGCGAGGCGGGGCACCGCGAGGAGGAGGTCCATTGAGGAGGGTGTGAATGTATGATTGGAGATCGAAGCGCGTATCTGTTCCATGGTTTGATACTCCACCTGAGGTTCCTTGCTGGGCAGTTTATCTCGATGGTGGCTACTTGGTGTAAGCGGATTGGAGGAGTCGAGAGCCTAACAGAAGATGGAGCAAGGGCAACGGCTCAACCGCATTCTTAATGCGTGAAGTCCCTTCGCTTCGAGTGAACGGCAGAAGGTCGTAAGGGGTGGAGGGCGACGGCGGATTAGGTGAAAGGAAATACTTGGTCTCCGTCAGCAGGATGGCTGGATGGATGAAGGGGTGCATTCCTCACGGAGCGGTCCTCACCTCACCACCACGCTGCTCCTGCACGTCGTCACGCCCGCGCCCAGCCGAACGCGGAGCAGCGGAGCTTGGCCCCTCCCGAGCCGAATGTACTGAAACGGTGCAGAATTTGGTGCCTGAGAGTCAAGGCAGCAATACAGAGGAAAAAAACGTCACCCAAACTTACTCGGACATGTCCCGCCCCCTTCCACTCTCTCCGTACACTCAACACCATCTTCCACTTCCACCGGCCAGCGATCGCCTCATCACACAAGACTGACCAGCAGCACCTGGCTCAGTCAAGCGAATCTCCTTTCACCTATCCATCCTATTTTATGCAATCAGCGCACACTCAAGATATCCTCCACTCCATCACTACAGAAACCCTCGAGCAAAACACAAACGCCACAACCCAGCATGGAATCTTGCATCGCGATCTCTCAGCCATACCCCTCACTCACGACGACGTGGGCGACGGGGTTGACTCTGAATCCACTGGTACGCGGTTCCACAGCGAACCGACGCGTTTCGTCGATACCGAACGTGATTTCGAGGAGGGAGCTCGATTGATTCTGAGTCATACATCTCCTCACGACAAGATCACGGAATATGAAAACGCACTCGCATCGTCGCCTCACACGCCCAACCACGGACCTTTGTTCGAAGTGGTCAAGAAGCGTCGTAGCTCCAATGACAAGCACTCGCCCATCTCCGACCTACCAAATGGTATGTTCCACCGTGCTTCATTTCCAAGATCCCTTTTGCCTTCCCCGATGCAGGATATCAACGACCGCTGACAATCCTGTCCTGCAGAGGTATTGACGCATGCCTTGTCGCATTTGTCGCCCAACGACTTGACCGCTGTCGCTCTTGTCTCTCGTCGATTTCATGATCTAGTAACAACGCCACACGCATGGAGGATAGCTTTTTCGAGATTCTTCCCAGGACGCGAGTCGCTTACAGTATCGGCCGACCTATCTGCTTCAGCCGATGATGACGATACTCTACCGTCTGGAAAACGTCAATTCACGCGGCTCACCGCCCTGGCATCTTGGCGAAGCGAATATATTGTTCGTACGAGGTTGTTGAGGTCTTTGAATCGAGGCAAGCCTACCCTCACTTCGATCCCTGGTACCCCTCGCTCCGGGCATGCTCAGACTGCCGTGTCGATGATCATGTATAATTCCCAGCTGTTTACTACTGTGAATCACCTCCATGCCAATTGGGGTGCTGGCCTGAACAAGCGTCCACCGCGTTTTGTTCATGGAGCAGATGACATGGGTGTTTCATCGAGTAGTGACCCTTTATCTGGCAAGATCGACCCCTGGGGTTCATCGGATCCTCATTCTTTCTTTCAATTCTCTGATGCGTATCCGGGTGATTCGCAATGGGGTCTTGGATCTGGAGAAATGATTGGTTGTCCAAATGTGATGGACATAAGCCAGCCATACGGTATGATTTACGGAGAAGGGCATCCTAACGCGACTCTGTATTATCGGGGTACAGATGAAATGCGAGGGCGGTTTCTTACACTGCCCACAGCGGAGTCTGATTTGAGTGTGGGCATCCCTTCAATTCCGACACTTACGGAGTGCATATGCTCTGTTTGGCTCGCAAAATCACCCACCATACCCTCTCTTTCAGATGGCATGATAGGGATGATGTGCGGTTCATCTGCCGGTGTACTGTCTGCCTATAGTCTGGGATCGGATGGTCTCCGAGGGCAACGAATCGCCCGCGGCGAGGTTACTGCCAGATGGGTCTTGAGTCCTGGCGTTCCTATCATTGCGATCGTAGTGGACGAGTCATATTCGCTCAAAAGACAGGCCCAAAATCGAATCTGGGCCGTTGCACTGAACGCTTTGGGAGAGGTCTTTTATCTCACGAAGTTTCTCAAACGCCCGACTTCAACGCCTGCCAAGAAGGGACCTCCTCTTAGTGAGGAAGCTATCGAAGGGCTAGCTTGGGCCACCGGTCGATCGACTTACTGGACCACGGTCGAACCGAGCAGAAGAGTCGCTCGTCCTAATCCCTACAGCCATGGCGAAGTTGATGGAAGCTACTCTCCACGATCTTCTTGGGACGGGATGTGTCTCTCCGGTGCACAGATCAAGGCTGAAACAATCGAGATTGAAGAATTTCTAAAGCTAAAGCCGAAGGATTTCCAAAAACTCTGTCTCGGGTGGGACATGCGTCGTCGAGTCGAGGTAGATTTCGCTGGCGATGATGGAAATTACGCGGGCGAGTCAATTGTCGTGTTTCGATGCGGGCTCGATGAGGATTCGGTCGCCCGCATTGACCGATTCACACGATTCAGAGCGACAGAGAAAGAAAGCGCAATACCTTCATCCAAACCTCACAGCGGACTACCTACGCCACCTCCCGAGCCTTCGTCGTTGTTTGGCGGACCCTCTCCTCCCCCTGGTCGGGGTCTGGAACGAGGAAGACGGCTTTCTCAGTTGTCGATAGAGAGCTCACCAGAGCGAAGTCAACTCGTAGAGGAATGGCGCCACTCCGAGCTGGCTCTGAAAGGACTGCGATCAAGCCAAATTACGACGACGGCTATAGACTCCTCAATGTTTGCTTCGTTGACGGTGTCTGAAGATCCAATTCTTGGCTTCTCTACGCACTCGAATGCTTCTTCGCCTTTTGGCTCTCCACAGTCAAGCTCTAGCCAATGCACCAATCCTTCAGATATTCCTGGTCAGCGTTCCCGACTTGTGGCTGTGGGAACCAAGACCGGTGCCGTCATCCTTTGGGACGTTCGTGCCCCAATCTCGAAGAACACGGAGTTTGTCAACGTGGTTAATCCGCTTCGTATTATTTACACAGACTCGCCTGAGATATCTTGCCTTGCCCTCACGGCACTCTACCTAGTACATGGTGGTAACGATGGTCTCGTTCAGGCCTGGGACCCGCTGGCAAGTCAGACGCAACCAATTCGCACTTTGCATTCCCGATTCTCGCAACGAGCTCGACGAAGACTTGCTCAGAACCAAGCTAGACCTCAGGGGGTCGGCATCAATCTATTCGCAGCAGGTGCCATCTGTCTCGACCCTGACTCAACTGTCCTTCGAGGTCTCGTTAGCTTAGGGACACATTTGCGATTCTGGAGCTACAGCTCGTCTGCAGCGGATGCCTACAAGAGCAGCAAACGACGACTACGACGCTCAGAGCGCGGCAGCAACAACGGTGGAGAGCGTTTTGTGGGCCGATCGAGCAATCTCAAAGACTACATCAGCAGCGAAGCATTTGAACTACAAAGAGAGGATCATCAGCGACGTAAAGAAGCGACTCGTCTTGCTGGCCGATTTGGTGTTGATTTATTGGACAATGAAGACGAGGCCCTAGCTTATGCAGCACTTCTCAGCCAAGAGGCGTTTGCCAACGAAGAGAAGAAAAGGCTAGACGTTGCTAGTGTGAGCGAAGGTAGCGTAGCCGTTAGCAGCACGACGGCGACTCCGGAGCCGAGCATCTCAGGTGACGCATTCTCATTGCCAACCTCGCACGATGATGGTCAAATAGACGTCGATCTCGCCGAGGCGATCCGTTTGAGCCTCCAAGACAGCCAGCCTGTCACTCCTCCGGCAATTAGCGCTTCCTCGAGCCCTATCGAGATGCCCCAAGACTTCAGCTCTGCCTCTCCGTTTGATATTCCTATCAAGTATGCCAAGTCCAAGAGAACACCTGGCTCATCCCGGAACATCCCAAGAGGGTTGAAGTCACCAGCCAACAAGTGGCCAGACCCGGAGCAAGGGAGCAGCAATAATCAAGAGATGAGCGATTTAGAGTTTGCTTTGCAATTGAGCCTGGCAGAAGAAAAAAGTAGGCTTGAGACTGAAGCGGCGGAGAAGGATGACTTTCCAGCCCTCTCTCCTCTTCGTGGCAAGGGCAAGGGAAAGGGTAGAGCTTGACTGTCTTGAACGAACCAACTATACAGTACATCGATGTCTGAAAAACTATTAAGGATGATCTGGGAGCTTGAGTTGTCTTGTTTGATGGAAGCTTGTTTTCATAAGGGATTTTGTTGTTCGTTCAATTCGGAACCTTGTCAACTCGTCCGGAGGGCAAAATGGGTTGAGTCCCATCTCGATTCGTCCTCTTGTGAGCGTCGTTAGGTAGGCTGATGCTATTCACAGATAGCATGTAGCCATTTTATAATGCTTTTACAATGTATTTTGTACACACTAGAGAAGATGCTATGCTTTGATTGTCTTCAGTCTTTGTGTAATTGTGTAAAAGTTGCTCGACACCCTGCGTCTGCCTAAAATATATACCACTGAAAGCGACTAACATCCAAGATACACTTTCTCCAGCCATCTCTGCTGCATGTCATCCCCCAATCGACATACTACAACCTTTACCTCGGGATACACACTATGTAACCGTCCTATGCCGATCCTACCAGCAGTATAAGTGACAAACACTATCCTCTTCTCTTCGACTCCATGATCCACCAACACGCGAACAGCCATCAGCGCGGCACCCCCACTGCTCATCTGGGGATCTAGAAGCATGACAAGTTTGTGAGAGCTGACGTCTTCGCCTAACGCTAGATAGTGCAGCTCGGGTTCGCCAGTTCGAAAATTCGTCTGGATAAGCATTCGTCCCGTTCGACAGTCCGGAATGACCCTGTGGAGACCGTTCTCGAGAATAGCGCCACCACGCAAGATAACAACTGCTGATACCAGTCCTGAAGGCTGGAGACCAGAGTAGTGATGGCCAGTAGGCGTAGTTACATCAATGGGGTCGAACTCCATGCACGATACCGCACGCTCGATCAATAGCGAAGTCAATCGGTCGAAGTAGAATATGAAGTCTTCCTTGGAGGTGTTTTGGTTGACGAGCAAGGTGTTCATGCCTACGATTTGTGGGGTCTGCTCAATGACGATGGCATTTTTGGATAATGGCGCATCTTCACCAAGTTTTCCGAGCCGCTCAAGTTCGATTTGGTGCATGCGAGACTTGTGCGTGAGCGTCTTTGTTATGCGGTCTGTGATCATGCCTGAACCAAACGTTAATGGGCGTTACGAGCCAATTAAATGCATCTCTTACTTATCGCCACAGTGTTCTCAATTCCTCGTGGAACAATGATATCAGCAACGTCTCTTTGGGGCGCCACAAATTTGTGAAAATTGGGCTTAACCCATTTGAACCATTGCTTCACACAACCGTCAATATCTCGGCCGCGTTCCTTGACGTCTCGTTGAACTGCCATGGGGGTCAATACAAGACACAAGTGTTGGATTGGCTGCAATTCTTACGTCGCCTTGACAAACACAAATCCGCATCGGCCTCACAAAAGACCTAAGAGAGTTTAGCGCAGTACGTACTAGATGGCGGTTCTCTGCTTACCTTCAAGTCTAGCAGGTCGAGTATACGCGGGTCATGAAGTGCAAATATACCCTCCAAGATAAGCACGTGGGGCGAGTAGATTGTGGTCGTTTTCTCTTCCCGGTTATGCTTTTCGAATGAGTAGATGGGTATCTCTGCTTTACGACTGCAAACGCTCGCTTTAGCTTCAGTGCTGTTACACGTACATGCGTAGTGTCCCGTACCCCGACTTGAGATCTCGTAATCTGTCGACCAGAACATCGAAATCTATGGCGTCTGGTGCATCAAAGTCGAACTCGTTCCTGAAAGCAAGCACCGATTCTACAGGTGACAAAGGCTTGTAGAACATGTCCTGTGCAGAACGTCAACATTAGCGATCCAGTCACGAGTCGCGTGACCACCATGTATTACCATCGATAAAATGACTACCCATGGAAGATTGAGGCAGTTCCGGACAGCCTTCGCCAATGACGTTTTCCCAGAGCCGGAACTGCCAGCGACTCCAATTATGGATGTGTTCGCCCATGGAGGGCTGTAATGTGCCTTTTCCGTTGTGGAACCCATGGAATCTTGAGTCTAAGATAATAGTACAAAACAAATTTGAGCCCAACAAAGGCTGGGCGATCAGAGATCTAAATAGTGCATGCCGGTAGCTGCATCGAATATTTACACAAAATAGTTGAAGAGAGCCACGTTGAGAGGTCGAGGTTTGATATTCTGACCGAGTCGGAGGACGCCGACGGCGATTGGCCGAGGCGAGGTTGTGAAGAACTGCCAGCTGGAACACGGACCACGCTTGTGTTACCTAAGCTCTCGCTTCGGATCAACCTCTGTTCCAGCTCTACCTACTTCTTCTGCAAACTTCGCACCTTCGCTTCTCCTCTCACCATTTCTCCCATCCGCTGCACCACTCGACTGCTTCGCGCATCGCTCTGTTGCGTCACGAGGAGTCGTTGCTCACTTCTCCATGGACCGTCGGTGATTCGGGAAGCGCCTCTCCATCTAGCCAAAATGGTATGCACCTCACTGGCTGGGGTCGCGAGCGTGAATGCTGATGTCCGCAGAGCACCTCCTCTGTTTCGGCGGCAACGCCAACTCGGCATCCCTTTGAGAGTCGAGTAGATGCCATTCGGCCATCAAAGGCGTATGTAAGAACCTTTTTCCTTCCTGCCCATCCCCATCCTGTGCGCAAACATGCTCTACATGATGCATTATTATTAACAATGGGAATCTCTCTGAAACATCTTGAGGAGACTTAAATTATTGTTTTATCTGATCAGCCTTTGCGCACATGACACGCTCGTCTCGTCTGGGCTCCGGAGCTTCTTGGCTGACTATGACTAGTGACATCAACTTCGTGATCATGGATTATTTGATCAATGAAGGCTACCCCGCCGCGGCGAGGAATTTTGCAAAAGAAGCAAACATTCAGCCCTTGACAGAGGAAGAGTCGATTCAGCCTCGCGTTGAAATACGACAAGCTCTCCACGCTGGCAACATTGAAACAGCCATTCACAGGATCAATGACTTCAACCCGCAGGTTAGTTCATCTCACTCCTCTCTAAAGCAGCACTTTCATGATTATACACTTCATGCACCACTCATAGCTCTCCCCGGGAGGGTAGTGATGATAAACAATCAACCACTTCAGTTCTCAATATGACATAAAGTCAAACATATCACTAGCATTTTGTTTCTTTCGTCTTCGACTTATGCTGATATTGGGCGACGCAGATTCTTGACACCGACCCATCTCTCCATTTTGCTTTGCTTCGTCTCCAACTTATTGAACTCATTCGCAAGTGCATGAACAACCCCAATGCCGACATCACACCTGCCCTGACCTTCGCCACCTCCCATCTGGCTCCACGCGCGCCGACCAATCCAGAGTTCTTGGAAGACCTGGAGCGTACAATGGCTCTACTGGTTTTTCCGACAGAAAGTCTCGCTCCAGCTCTCAAAGCTCTCCTTGATCCATCGTTACGGCAGGCCGTTGCGAACCGGGTGAACGAAGCCATTCTTGGTAGCCAAGGTGCCCGCCGTGAAGCACGCATCCGCAACCTAGTCCGTCTGCGTGCCTGGGCAGAGCAGAAGGCTCGAGCCTCGAACAAGAACATCCCCGCCAATTTGAGTCTAGGCTTAGACGCTGATGCGGATGAGATGGACTCCATGAACACGAACGGAAACTCTGACGGTGATGTTATGGTACAATGATGTTAATGCATGCATGGCGTCCTGGTCATTTTGCGGTCCGGTTCTGGGATGGCGTTGCACTGATCAAGGTCGAAGGTTGCAATGGAGTTTTTTGGACAATGAATACCACTTGGCAGCTCATAGTGCTGAAATAAATAATAAACTTTTAACGATTTGAGGATAAACTATTGTATGTGTTCAAAGGAAGCGCAAGTGTGAGCATAGTGTTGCAACCAATCGTATCAACAATGTGCTTCATAAAATGTTTCGACGGATTACTTGGTCAAACTGGACGAAGTATTCAGATAATCTGCTGCTCACTAGCGTGACTCAATATTCGCACCGGCAGTCTAGTTTTCATCACGTGCATCCGCCCAACATGACTGGAAGTGCTGTACTGCCTACCATGTACCAACTCCAACAAGGTATTCGCGAACCTGCGCCTTGAGTTTATTTTGCATTCAACATACAACGAAGGAAAAGACACCACCCCTCAAGAATCTGCATACTTTCGGCCTCCATCTGCGAGTTAGCTGGATCAGATCGACCTTCAAAGAGACAAGCCATCTTGTCACCACCTCTAGCCATCACATAACTCATCATCAAAAGAGCACAACCATGGGCTCCGTCGTTTTGCCCCATCTTCGCACAGGATGGCACGTGGACCAGGCCATCATGAGCGAGGAGGAGCGTCTTGTGGTCATTCGGTTCGGAAGGGATCACGATCCGGACTGCATGCGGCAAGATGAGATTCTGTACAAGATCGCGGACCGCGTGAAGAACTTTGCGGTCATTTATGGTGAGTGTCTTGCTCTGGTTTCGAGTATAAATCGTCTTTTGTGCAATGTCTTTTCTTCCCTTTTGTGGTTTACTTGATGTTTGTGATCGTAGAATGGATTCGGCTTCCATGTTTTCATTCTCTTTATTATAGAGATAGTGATTGGCTTATGAAGCGTTGCGATTCTGGTGTGGTTTGAACTACCATCACAACGGCGGTACATCTATTGTCAAAACAACGCATTCTAACGATAACCTTCACAAACCAGTCTGCGACCTCGACGAAGTCCCCGACTTCAAACAGATGTACGGTAAGCGACGCCCTTCTGTGTCCCAATTTTGCCATCAAACAGACACCTGACATTAAGAATCATAGAACTCTACGACCCAATGACCATCATGTTCTTCTACCGCAACAAGCACATGATGTGCGACTTCGGCACGGGCAACAACAACAAGCTCAACTGGGTGCTCGAGGACAAGCAGGAGCTCATCGACATCCTCGAGGCCATCTACCGCGGTGCGCGTAAAGGTAGAGGTCTGGTGGTCAGCCCCAAGGATTATTCGACCAGGTACCGGTATTGAGTTTTGGACGTGGTGCTGGTTTTTTTCATTGGATGTCGGAATTTGCTTCGTTGGCGAAATGTGGTGATGGGTTATCGGTTTTAGTTTTTGATGTGTCCCAATCAATGGGTAGGCGCAGGAAGGGTCGTGCTCATAACGTCCAAAAGGAAGAATGATACACGAGTTTATAGTGCGTCACGAGACAGAGGCATGGTGTTCATCAGATAGCAGCATCATCTTTCGATTATAAATTATTGAGCCAGCTCAAAACTCCACATGCAGTCATATTGTCATCAAGAAAACTTATGAGACCTCCAAGCCAGACACTATGGGGAAATTGGCAGTGAGAATGGAAGAAGGAAAAAGAAACTGGAGAACAAGAAAGGCAAGAAAACACGTCTGTACAATGTGTTTTCGTTGTGATATCCACATCCTCATTTATCGTCTATGGATAAAGACCCAATCCACATAGCGTCATCAAGATTGGGTTCATCTCTGTGGCGAGCCAGCCGATACCTATCATATGTCAGTACTAATTTATTATATTCAGACGGCTCTGGAAATCATGTAACGCACCGGAATAAATAACCAACTTCGTGATAACTTCAACATCATATCGGACTCGTGGCCTCTCGAGCCTCAAAAATATTTCTCGAGCCTCTTGTTCTTCATCTTCAAAATCATCATGCATATCCAGAGCTGTGTCGCCCCTTGTTATTCTACCCGTTCCCATCATCTGCTCAAGCTCCTGAATGCGCGATGCTGTAGGTGAGGACGTCACGTCCGCACCCTCGATACCACCAGCAGGTGTTGCCGACGTAGTGCTCTGGGGCTCTCTATGTCCGCGAGACGTTTCTTCGATCACAGGACTATTGACAGACGACAAGCTTTCCCTCCGCTTCATATGGCGGTAAGCGATAGTTTCATACACGTCGGCCGCAGACTGAGGTCCGACAGAGACGGAGCGTTTCCTAGGATGTCGGAGGGTATCGAAGAGACGGGGAATGTCAGAAGCGGGAGGGATGACATTGTCGTCTTTTCGAAGGTGAGGGACACTCTTGTATTGCCTGCCGAGGTTAATGTTGGAAGTTATCATGGACCAAAGGATACCTACGAAGCTTGGAGAAAGAATCGTCTTGGCATGTTCAAACGAATTCGCTCGATAAGCCTGAAAATCGGCGGCAGCACTTTAAGGAGCGTGGGTTTTGTTATTCCTCTCCATGCAAAGATCATTGCGACACCAAAGAGCACTCGGCCAACAGCGCGTGGCCAGCCAATTTCTTGCAGATTGAACGGAACGGTGCCTGGCACAGGGACACTCGAAGAGTATTGCGTCCTGGTGTAATGCCACA
>Ga0181461_10040_pt1 | contig 10874 bp, 9 predicted proteins | sample InSIn4SAF170_2_FD_119064 | JGI IMG/M metagenome (GOLD analysis project Ga0181461, IMG submission 119064) | Clean room microbial communities from NASA Spacecraft Assembly Facility at Jet Propulsion Laboratory, Pasadena, California, USA -... ...
ATGGGGCAAGAACTACTGGAGTGCTGCTTCTCCATCCAAATTGGCTGAGAAGGGTATCACTGTTTCATGGACCGATAAAGACGTGACTGACGTTTATCGTACGCTTGAAGCATGCCAGATCTTTCTATACTACCCCGTGTGGTACATGAATGACGGTGGCATTGGTGCCGTTCAGTCCAATCAGGGAGCCGCAATGACTTCGCAAGGCGCCCCGAACGACCTTCTCAACAACTTCAACCCGTTGACCATCATCGTCTTCTCGCCGTTCCTCAGTCATTTCGTTTATCCGTTCTTGAACAGGCGTGGCATCAAGTTCGGACGTATCAACCGCATTACCTTCGGCTTCCTCCTTGCGGCTGTTTCTGGCGTTATCGGTGCAGTCGTCCAGTACCGTGTATACGAAACCTCGCCTTGTGGATACGCCGCGTCTACTTGTGATGACGTCTCCCCAATTTCGATCTGGTGGCAACTGCCGAACGTTGTGCTCGGTGCCGTATCAGAATTGTTTACGAATGTAACGGGCTACGAGCTGGCGTACGCTCGGGCACCGTCAAACATGAAGTCCTTGGTGGTGGCTCTGTTCCTTTTCAACACTGCCCTCTCGAGTGCCTTTGCAGAGATTCTGATCCCGGCCATCATTGACCCTCATCTTATCGTAAGTGAAAACCCTGAAAATGATCCTATTCGCTCCTCTTTTAGCGCCATAGCTAATTGGAATGATTAGTGGGTGTGGGCTGGCCCTGCCATCGCTTTATTCGCACAGACTGCCATCCTCTGGTGGAGACACCATCATCTGAATGATGATCAGTATATCAACTATGGCGATGAAGATGAGACACCACTTGAGGTAGCTCCGGCCGTGGACACAGTCAAGAAGAATTAAACAGCGTATGGCGGCAATGCTTTGTGCTTGCTGTTGATTATGTCGTGGATGGAAAGCTACGAGACTATACCGTGAACCATATTTGTTCTTTGATATCTAGGAATCCGGCCTCGCTGTGCAGTTTAGGAATCGCAAGTCGGGTTTCTCAATGGAAAATCAAATGCTGTTTTGGGCAAGGTTTTCTGATATTACCGCTGTGCCGCCACATAAGCAATTAAAATCACAGCAACGCACCGCTGAAGTGTTTTGAAAGTCGTCTGTGAAAGTGCCAGTCTGGCCAGATGGTCAACCAATAACGAGAAAAGTGTTTGCCAAGTTCAATGTGGGATGCCAAATATTGAATTCCATTTATGTTCAAAAAAACGCAGACGGAAAAACCAAAGAAAATAAAACACAAAACAAAACAACGAAACCGACGCGATGTCCCAAATCAAATAAAGAAAGTGTGTCGGGATCAGCATGCTCAAAACCAGTCTGAGAATCAGGCGTGCGCGACAAAACTCAGAACGCGGAATGACGCTTCCAATAGCACTGTAATCAAACTACGTTACCCACACCAAGGCTATCCTAAGCATAAAAACCTAAGCAATCTGAAGTCTCTGACACATTTTCTTAGACGCTAAATGCATTGCCTCCTTATACTTTTTAGCTTCACCAGATGTGCGGACTCCATTGAAGGAGACCACACAACGCAGAATGCCGTTGTCAAGCCATACCTGTTTGAAGGTTGGCGCAAGGAGATTCGATGCTATGCCATATTCGTGGAGCATGCTCGTGAATCTGTGCAAAGGTAATGGTGCTGCATCTGGATCAGGGGTGGTATCAGTTTGCGGACTGTCGACGGCATCATCTTGGTGGTGTGCCTCGATAGGCTCTGGTGACGTCTGTCTATCTAAAGGCTGTATCGTGGACTCATCCCGTACAGACTGGTTCTCTTCGACTACACGAGTTGGAGTGGGAGTTGGAGCCCGAAGAGAATCTCCGTTGCTGATCGATCGCGATGTATCGCTAGCGTCAAGTTCGGCAGTAGCGAGATTCTTCACAACTGCCTCAAAGGAGGAAGAGAGACCATCCAAGAAAGATCGCCAAATTGAGCTGTCTATAGCTGTGTGTGCATTCTTTACGTGTTGGATGAACACTGCTCCAGGGCTGGTCGGAGTGTTTCTATCAATCCCAGGCTGTGACGGGAGCGAGCCCTCAACTTGCTCCAGCACATACTTAGGTGACAATTAGTGGGGCGAATAAGCAAATTGGTAAAATTATGCTGCCTACCATTGGGTTGATGTTGACTGGGGATTGTTGGCTCTTCTGGCATGCCATGACTAGATTATATTCGAAAATAGCTCGGGCGGCAAATCGATCATAGTCTTTAACAATCAGCATTGTCTTTCAACATTGAGAGTTCGAGGCGTTACCATGTATGAAATACTCTGTGTCCACGAAATCTAAGGACAGTCAGCTAAACGGCGAGAAATGTTGACGAGATGGTCAACGCACCTTGGACTGGCACCCCATTCGATACGATCGACTCGTTTCCGTCTCGTTGTTCAGAAGATGACGAGCGGAGACTTCTCACCATTTTGCGGACTTTTGACAAAGATGGCATAAGCGGACAGGAATGACAAAGCAGTTCAAGACTAAGTGTGTGTGTCGTTCGATGGACTCAACTCACCTTTGTCAAGCTGCAAGCTCGTTTATATATACAAAGTCAAGTATAGCTTTAAATTCTACAGTATGGACTAAGGCAGCAGCAAACCATGCTCAATAAAACACAGCCATCGCAATTTATGCCTTGCGATTGTCTGAACGCCTCGAAGGCTGCTTATGTTCCAGGGTTCCGAGCCATTCATCTCCTTTCGATCGTAACCTCGTCTCGGTGCCGCTGCAAATTTCGAATATGCAAGCACTTCGCCCTTCCGGTGAATATGTATGAACAGCTCATACAGTCCCGATGATCTGGTATCGGATGCTCATGGGGCGAGGGCACAGGTTGTGCATACAGACCCTGACTTCATGCAGAACATTGTTCGTTACTCGACCACTGGCGTGGCAGGCCTCATGTACTAGATGCATGATCAAAGATGTAGGTCAGCCTTCTGAAAGGTCGGCTGGACCCAGATACGCGACGAAGTGATTTGCCTTGTGCCTGATGGTGACTAAACTTGGGCTCAAGGTGGTGTGAACCATACACAAATACTGTTAAAGAATGTTCTCGACAATCGAACACACTGTGAAACTGCGCATAGTTGCCTTGTGCACCGGTCAACTCGATAACGCAAAGGTTTTCCATGCGGTCACTACGCCTCATGCCTGCAGCATCACCCCCCACTAACATCCTAGAAGTGTTGCAGACCACGAGCGTATCTTTGCAAATCTCTCTCAGAGGGTGAGAGTAATAGAGATGGCGTATGAACAACATCGCAACATACAAAGACCCAGTGCCTGTTTGATGTACTGGTCAGAGCGCTGTGAACCATTTACAGGATATGAATGCTAATAGCTTGGTCTCTCGTGAGATAGTAGTCCTTCCGAGTGATCCGAATTGGAGCGACCCTATTACCCACGCAATCTATAGAGACTGAAGTTGCAACAAAGACTACTGCTTATGCAATCTTATGCTACAATGCCGCACAAAGTCTCCATCCCTATACACTCTGCCCAAATATGTTGGCGACGAAAATTCGAGAGAGTTGCTACCAGCTTGCTCAAAGACTCATTTCACGTTTCTTTCATTGTTATTTCGACATTTGTTTTCACAAAGAAGAACAATAAGCATAGCTGATTACACGAATTCAATGAAAGAGTCAACTTCTTACGGGGAAACGCCCTATTCAATGAACTCTTTATCTAAGAAGATAACTTGGGTCCGGAGGTTCACAAAGAGAACATTCATTATGAGAGATCATCAGCTCAAAGAACACTCCATGACACTGTGCTGGAATAATGCGTCCCTAAGAACATATTAGGCCTTTCTGCACCTCTCTCCAGCCTGAAATTTTATTCTTCACTCTGGCGTACGGGCTTTGCTCTCAGCATAGCTTGACAGACATTGTCGCCTCCATCACCTAACCACCTTCTCATATTGCCTTCTCTGACAACTCTTCACAATCGTTGACGACAAAATGAGTTTCCCCAACCCCCGAGTCGATACCGACACCCACGACGCACTTCGACAGTTGATTGTGAACCTTCTCGAACGAACCACACCCGCTGGAGACCAACGGCCCTGCAAAGTCCTACCAAATGATGTATATCTGTTTAGCCACTTCGAGCAAGCTCTTTACGAGCTCTGCCATGCCAACTGGGCTGGAGGGGATCCCAACGTCGCAGTTCTAGGGCATTGCGTATGGCAGCCACAGGATTTTACTGACTTTGGAGTCAAAACCGTAGAAAAGTTCCACAGCCACTTCGCCCTGGATTCATATGTTCGATACTCCACTTTGTACTCGGACAAGGGCGAGCCGGTTGACGCCGTCTTTGTGCAGATGCCGGCGGGCATAAACTCCCACAGCTATGATCTAAGGGCCCTGCGCGAATACGCTGACCAGTATGATTTTTGCCTTGCTGTCGTTGACGAGGCGTCAGGATGTCTTGCCAACGTCGACGTCATGCCCTACGCAGATGTCCTTGTAGTTGCCCTGGCTAGACCTTTCACCGGCGTAGATAAGTTTGCCGGTGTGGCTATGGTCATGAACCCAGCCAGCAAGTATTATCCATACATCTCTCAGAGAGTGATATCCCAAGGCTCTCAGGATTTGCATGTCGACCTGGCGGACGCAGCCACCGAGGACGCTGATGACCTTTTCATGCTTCGCTGGAAAACCATCAACGAGAACACGACGGCAATTGTCAACGCACTACTCGCTACAGACCATGTTAATGATATTTGCAATATCTATCATCCTTCACTGAGTAACTGCGGCGACTTCTACGCTCAAATCATGCGTCCTCCCACAGAGGAGTTTACAGCCGGGCATGGCGAGATGTTCATGATTGAGTTCCCGTCAGAGGCCGGCCCTCGCATCTTCATGCGCGGGTTGAAATTCAAGAAAGTCCATCTTGACGCTGTCCTCAAGGGTCCACCAACCGCTCCAGGCTTGTACGGCAAGCTGAATGGGTTGAAGGAAAACCAGCTCGTCTTCTGCGTCGGCGTTGAACACCAAGATGAACTCGTCGAGGCTTTCGAAGAGGCCATCGAAGAAGTCTTTGCAGCTAACGTCTACCCGACACAACCGCCCGTTCTGCCTTCATCCTGAATTCCCGTTTGTCTTTTGGTAAGTTTTTGTTTTAGTCTTTGCAGAAGGTAAGTTTTGTTCATGCTGTGAGGCGACATCCCTTGCTTTTGTCCTTTATACTCACTAATACACTCATTTTTCGTTTTTAACCATTGAATGTTCCTTTTTCCGTGCCAAGAATGTGATGCATGAAGCAAAGTTTGTAAACTGCAATCGAGGTGCTCTTCTGAACATGACTTCTGCAACCACCTCTTGACTAACTCTATCACACGAAGTCGATGACAGTAACGATGATTCAAATGATTCGAACATGAAACCTGATGGTTTGGTAAATGACCTCAACAGCATCGTAACATTAGTTGGATATCCCTTGTTCACGGCCCACCAAGAGTTAGACGCTGTTGTGTCCTTTCCCATTCAAAGCATTGGTTCGATGCGAAGCATTCTGTTGTCCATGGTTCCAGCCTAGGTTATTCTTGTCAAACAAGCAAATAAGTTTCTTAAGACGGATATTGCACGTTCTGTGAGGAAGTATTGTAGAATCAGTTATCATTCCAGCGCAACGCTGTGCTCTTCGTGCAACTTTAGCATGCAGGGAGGATAAACACCAGAAATCCCCAGCGCCGTTTCTTCAGCATCCGAGATTCACATGCTAGTCAACAGATCATTTAATATGGCTTTCATGTCGCAAGGCGTTTTCCGCGACTTAAGTGGAGAGAAGAGGACAGGGGAAAGCCACTAACTGGTGCAGTGCTGCTGCGCCTTTGCATGGCCTGTTCGCCAAAATCTCCACATCTTAATCTCTCTATTTTTGTCCCTGGTCGAAAGAACTCACAAAAGTCCGAGTCGCATTGAGAGACTCTGAAAACATTCCTTTCTGATGATGGAATCATCAGCATTTTCATGTTTCATTCGTACCTGTTTGCAGGCGCGAATATGACCTCATAACAGCTCTCGCCTAGATGGAAGACATTCAGCGAGCCATCCAATCAATTCCCATCAGACCATTCCTTCCGGTCTATACGAGAAGAGAGGGAGAATCCCCACACAGACCCTTCGATCCCACGAGGCGGAGCACCCATGGATGTCCAGTCGGAACCAGGCTTGGTACGTTGTGAATGGGTCGACTTTTCGGTTCGGGTGCAGATCTCCTCCGAGGACTGCGTCTCCACAAGAAACAAGGCTGGTTGCCTGGTAGAAGGAATAAGACGGAACGTGTTTGAGGCGCAGAGGATCGCACAGCAATAGGTACTGCCCTTTTTTATGATCTCACACTGTTGTTTCTGTTTTAGGCGTGCCGGATGTTGCGGATCGGAATGCTGGTGGTGAGCGTATATGTACACGTAGGTTTCCTTGCCGCCTGGCTCTTCTGATTCTCCATACGCCCAACACAAGTACACGGCCATCTAGGGCACAACATACCCAACAAGCAATCTCCATACATTCAGAAACGAACACTAAAATATAACTCCATCACAACCATGTTCTCCAACGCTCCCAGCCAACACCACCGCATACGACAAGTCTTCCTAACCTTCGACATCTTCGCACTCATCTTCGGCATCGTATGTCTTAGTCTCTCAGTTACATACATCCAACAGCTCTACAACGCGCCCATAAACGCAGCTGTAAAGCTAGAGCATCCGAAAGATGCAAAGAGATGGAATATTGCGTATGTGCTCCACCTACCCACCCATCTTTCATCGACGCTTGTCTAAATGATGCTTCAAACAGTTGGTTCATCTTCTACGCCGGCACCGCTCCAGTGCTAAGCATCGTTCTTTCCCTCGTAAACATCACACTGCAATTGGTGTCCGATCTCAAGCCTGTATACGCTATCATATTCTCGCCGATTATGCTCCTCGCATGGCTGTTGCAGATTGCGTCGTGGGGTCTCTGCGAACTGACGTCTTCATTCTTCGACGTGAGAGGGTTTTGTTACCAGTGGTGGGTGGATGTGCCTGCGGACTATGATGCTGGGAAGACGATGGCGTTGATGGTGATAGGAGCTGCTGGTGTGATGCTGTGAGTGTCTTCCCTTTCTTTTCTTTTATGGAAGCGGGTAATGGGGAATGTTTGCTGATTCGTGCATGGGTTTTTAGGTATGGAGTGTATCTCGGTTATGCGATAGATTCCCGGAAGAAGGAAAGCAGGCACGCGGTGTATGGAAAGGTGGAAAGAGGGGCACATGTTTGAACGTGACGTCTTCGGTTTGGAGGAGATGTGGAGATGAAGGATGTATTATATCACGATACCAATGATTGAATGAAAGACGACAGATAAGACTGTATGTTTCAAAAACTGCAGAATCTTGATCAAAGCTAGCTCTCTCCATTGAACCATCCGAAGTTAACCTCAGTCTCGCTCGAAGCAAAGCAACATCAACCTCTCAACTCCTGCACCGAAACCATTCTCAGCATCCTCTCATCCACCTCACCCTCCATCGTCAACCACACCACATCTCACCACTTCAAACCCAACCTCAAAATCCCTCAAACCACCGCTTCTCTCCCTCTACATCTCCGGAAACTCACTCGCCTGCCCCACCCCATCACCCTCCAAACTCTTCACCCATTCCACACGATGCTTCGCCCAAATCTCCACCTGCGGCCTCCCTTCACTACCCAAAACCTCCTCCCCATCCAAAGTACCCATGAACAAAATAAACACACCCTGTAACTTCTCCTCCACAGGTACCCCTTCGGTCTTTTCGGCCTGCGTTTTACCAATGGCGCTACCGCATTCGGCGCAGAAGGTGAGTGTGAAGCGGAGTCCTGATTCCTGGGTGAAGGTGTGGTGTTTTGGCGGGGATTTTGGGGAGGGTGAGACGTGGAGAGATGTGAGAGGAAGGATGCAGCACGTGGCGTAGGTGGAGCCTGTTACTTTGCGGCATTGGAGGCAGTGGCATATTGACTGTGGTGGTTAGTCGGTGGTTGGAGGATAAGATGGTAGCTACAGCTGATCAAAGCATGTGAAGTCGGCCCGAATAGGCTATGTATGTGGGGATTATGTGTGTTGCTGTGGGTTAAGATAGAGGAGCAAGAAGGGTGGGGTGCAGATACCTTCAGGCCAGAGAGGTCGTCGACTTCATACTTCAAGTTTCCACAAAGACAGCTGCCCTTCATTCTGCCCAATTCTTTCCTTGCGCTTTTAGTAGAATAAGTAAGCTGCCGTTCCTTTAGAACTGTCGATATGTCAAGTCAAAAGAACAGAATGATCCGCGTTTACGAAGTATCCAGCGTTTCAGCAAAACTCGTGTATATCGAAGGAAAGAGAAAGTCCACCATCAATCTGCAGGACCTGGTTCCTTATATACTCCTCCACACCACCTATCTCTTAGACCCCAAATAATTTCCAGCTGAAAACGAAACGACGTATCAACGGCGTGATTTCGAAGAACCTGGAGCTGAATCGATTTAGTCTTCGGCCTAACACCCCCACCTTTCCATCCAATCACTCTCCGCCCCCAAACGAACAACCAACCACGCCCAATACGGCGAGCCATTTCCCGTTAGGTTTCTATTGCTCGCCTCGCTGTCAACCTTCGTTCGGGTGTCATCTAGAGACGAGAGTTGACAACGATCAAGGCAACCCGGCTATATATCTTGTCAGCATAAGCGTGCGGTTTTCTTCTGACAGTGCGTTCAATGTTGGCCTTGATGTGACCTCGTGATCAGAAAGGGAAGGAACTCGGCAATTTCCGTGTGTTGGAGATGAGAAGTGCGGAGAAAAAAGCACTTGGAGGCGTTTGCATTCATGCAGCTGCGACCATCGTGGCGCTCGCTTTGCATCACGCGGCGAATGGGGCATGGCGCATTCCATCTCTGAATCATCTTTTGGTGGAAGAAGGTGCGTTGGGACGAGATGGTAAAAATGCTTTTTTGTTGGTGTGGACATTGATTGATAAACACATCAAACGCACCAAAATCTTGTCTCCATTTTGTGATATATAAAAAACATTCAAACGACCTATCCATCAGAGAATATGTCCCAGCCCCGCAAAGTCGAAACTCTCAATGCTATCAAATACTGGAAACAGCGGCAAATCGCCCAGCGAATCCTCGCTGAACTCTCTATGCACTCCACCTCTCATCCCACCTCCCATCGTCGAGCTACTTCCCAAAGTACCACCATGTTGTTGCGTTTGATGATCGTTTTGATTGTGAGTATTATGAGTATTATGCGTATTGTGATGATGGTGATGAGAGTGCTGTGTATTTCCGAAAGGAGCGCCAGCCATACTACCTATATTCAGCGCAGGAAGTGAGAAGAAATCCGTGTCGAGATGGTGCCAATCGGTAGCGCTAGATGTAGATGTGAGGTTTTCGATCATGCGGACTGAGTCGGAGAGGTCTGCGTGTTGTTGTTGGGGGTGAGTTGGTTGGTTGAGGGATTGGGTGCTAGATGATGGGTCTGTGAAGTTGTTCGTGTTGTCGTTGTTTGTTGTGGTATTCTCGAATCCTGCGTCTCCTTCTGATGCTCTTGCCACGATAGAAGTAGACCCAGAAGCAGAAACATTCCCACCACCCATCCTACCCTCTCTACTCCCCTCCCCACCTCTCCTACTACCTCCCCTTCCCCTCCCCTCACCGACAACAACCATACTAGACCTAGGCAACAACCCAAACAACTGACTACTCATTTGCGTCCTCAACAACCGCTCCTGCCTCGCTCTCTTCTCAGCATGCTTCAAACTCGTCTCAAGCAGAGAATCAGCAATCAATGCGTATTGTCGCGCGTGGTGGTCTATTTGAGCAAAATGTTCGAGACATTTGACTGATGCGCGCGCGTGGGATTCGAAGGATTGGCCTTGTTTGCCGAGTAAGGAGAGGCCGAGAACGAGGGAGGTTGTGAAGAGCCATGATCTGCGTGTCATTTGTTAGTTTAAGAGTTAGTGTGGGAGAACCGTTTGGTTTTGGGGGAGGCAATGCAGAATGAAGGGGGGTTGTGAACGGAAGGAAAGAGTTTGACGTACACGATAAGTGGCATCCGACACCTGAGTTGCCCGCTATCAATCAGCCTCTCGACAAGATCTACAAAAAGCACCGCAGCATCCAGCGCTGCGTCTGCAAAGCGTGATTTATCGGATGTTCTCTCTGGATGTCCACTCGTGCCTTCTGATGCTGAGGGTGCGAGTGGTGATGTTGCTAGGTATTCGTGTAGTTCGTATATTAAGAATGGTCGAGTTAGTAGCATTACGCCGTAGAAGTACGAGCAAAGTGCCTGACAAGCGCCGACGACTTTGCCTCTATCTTCATGTGTAACGTTGTTGATATTGCTTTGTAGGCTACCGTGACTTCCATTACGTTGGTGATGTTGGTATCCTAGGGACGAAAGATTGGTGAGCGTCTGCAGCCATCGAAGTGCCCACTCTTTCAACTGATGGGAGATATTTTCGGCAAGGTGAATGGATATTTGCTTTCGGGAGTAGATCTCAACGATTATGCGTTCTATGATGAGGAAGACTTGCACAGAAGCGTCGATGATGTTGCTGTCTTCGTCGGAGGACTGGGGGTCGGACTCGGAGAGGTTGTAGGAGACGGTGCAGTCGACGTCGGATGTTGCTGGTGGTCTGCCGAGGGAGGAGCTGAGGAAGAGGTCCACGATCCGAAGTGTTTTCCAGATGCGGTCTCTGATGGTGGATGTTAGTATGGAGTTCATATGGGAGGGTTGGGTGTAGATACCTAAGACTGTGCATGACGGGTCCAAAGTGAGCGTTGACTTCTGTTCGGTGGATACCGATTGAGTATGCTGTC
>Ga0181461_10038_pt2 | contig 10859 bp, 10 predicted proteins | sample InSIn4SAF170_2_FD_119064 | JGI IMG/M metagenome (GOLD analysis project Ga0181461, IMG submission 119064) | Clean room microbial communities from NASA Spacecraft Assembly Facility at Jet Propulsion Laboratory, Pasadena, California, USA -... ...
GAGGCGGGGGAGGTCTGTTCTGCGGGTCTCTGGCTTCGATATCGGCTTCTGGTTCGCGGCGCTGGGGACGGGGACGTCGTCCGTTGCCGTTTGGAGGAGGAGGTGGAGGCCTATTCTGGGGCTCGCGAGCCTCCAGCTCGATAGTGTCTTCGATGTCGTCGTCCTCTTCCTCCTCCTCACGCCGCTGTGGGCGAGGACGGCGTCCGTTGCCGTTCGGTGGAGGTGGGGGAGGTCTGTTTTGAGGATCGCGAACCTCGATGTCGATATGGTTGTGGTCTTCACGCTTGTTGGGGCGTGGGCGACCCGGTGCGCGGGTGGGAGCTGGTGGGCGAGCGGTGTTTGTTGGAGGCGGAGGCGGAGGGTTGCCATTTTGACGGCTGGTGGGAGATGTTAGTTGGATTGCAGGAGAGGACTTGGATATCAGGTGAAGCGGTTGCGTGAAAAGCGAACATGGGCAACGTAGGATGTGTCTCGTCGTCGACTGAATGGTCGAGTACAAGTCACATGGACTGGAGAAGAGGTGACGACAATATATCGAACCACAAAAGAAAACAGACGTACACTTCGAGTGCTGATCCTTGAATGGGATTGGCGATCGATGTGCCCAAAAGGGCGACAAGCACTGGTGCGATGGCGAGGACACGCATGTTGGTTGATGCTGACTATAGAATAAAATGAAGACCGGCTTGGATAGGTAAGAGCAAATTATTTCTACAGACCAGCTGTATTGGAAGAATAGAAGGTATTGAGATGAGAAGGGAAGAAAGTGTTGCAAGTGTGCTGAGCAAGAAATTCAGTTCCCGAGCATCATCTCGAGTCTTTATACCGATGTCGTTCTCCCATGATCACGGCCTTTCCCATGGCGTACGGATGGCCACTATCTTCCGACTGCCATTTCCAGGGTCACGAATCACCGTTTGAGCAGGTATACGTCAGTTGGCGTATGCTTTGCTACCAAAACTCGGTCCACCGGCGTGAGGCTTCTTGCTTCAAGACGCAGCCCACCGCTTCAAACCGTCTTTGGAAACAGGAACTGCTCGCGGGATGTCCTGGTCTTGGTCGAAGATATCGGATGTCCACAACGGTTACAGCGGACCACGTACGCTCCAAGTTTGAGGTCAGAGTGTATGAACGAAGGCGGATGGAAACAGCTCGTGAGTGAGTTTACCGCGGCGTGCAGACATGCCTTCACGAGACGAGCAGGCTGCGCAAGCGAAACGACACAGGGCTGTAATTGTTTGGAGCGAATTCAGCCTTGAGCAGGCAACTCGTGTCCAGACTGGTTGAGGTTGCTGGAAGCGTTCTCGAACGTCGGACGCCAAGTGTCTCAGGCGCTGGCTGCGGTGCAATGCACGGCTGTTATAAGACCTAAAGCGGCAACATTCTGGAACTCCAAGGAGAAGCCTTGGTCGAAATGGACGCGCCAGATTCAAAGACGCGCAACGGACGTCTGAGATGATCTGAAAGACAGCGGAAAGAGGAAACCGGTGACCTGGAAAAGGCGAGGCCGTGGTGCTTCTCAGCGCTGGACAATGGTACGGTCCATTATGCCGTCGACGCGCACTTCCGTGGAGGACATTCGGAGGGTGAAACAGCCTCAAAGACCATGCTGTAAGAAACCAAAGACAAACAGCGGATGCCGATGGTAAAGCGCTGGCGTCGCTCATCAGAGGAACGGCGGGACTTTGTTTTCCTAGAGGATGCTTTTCGTTCGACAGATGCGCAGGTGGATCCACCGACGGCGAGGCCCATCAAGCTCAGCAAAGCAACCTACGGCACCCTGCTCATCGGGAGAATACTGTAATTACACCTTCCAGCCTCCATAGAATGAAGTCGATGACGCGCGTCGTGCAATCCAATGATACAGAGATGACGAGGTTTTTGCTTCTCGTTGCACGGTGACATGGAATACGTTCAAGAAGACACATGTGGACTAGGCAACAAGCCGCACATACGTCTAGATACCATAAGCACACAAAGCAAAGGAGCGAACGTCGGTGCTGGATTGAAGGCGTTCTACAAAGGTATCATGCCTTTTAAGCTCTTCTCTTGATGCAAGCGTAGCATGGTGACGATATGTACTGGGTACCTTCGTGCAAGTGGATATATCGCCAGCACTGTCAGTCTCTTTCGGTTTCAAATCGACCCTCGGACACGGAACAAGAACACGGCGACTCGATGATTGAGGTCCGAGGCGAATTAACTAATTAGAATGCGAAGGAGGCATGGCAGAAGAGGGTCGATCAGAGGGGCCGCCGCGTCAACTGGCCACAGGAGTGGGAACAGAGGAGAAAACCAAACCACCGGCTGTGGCGATCTCTTGGACGTTGTGGCGATCAAAGTCGAACACGGACACAGAAGCAACCATCCTCATCAAAAAGCGACGGGCGGCACACCGAGTTTGGGTTGAATGAGAGGAAGACCAAACAATTGGCCAGCGGAATGTGCTGTTAGACGAGGCGCTGACAAGAACACCTGGAGAGAGCGCACGACCGTGTGTGAAGATAAGGAGAGGCAGGAGAGGCGGGCGCGGGCCAGAAGGAGGATCGCGTGCTTGGCGAGGCGAACTGCCCGACGACTAATCCCAGCGGCGACATTCTTTCTCAGGCGCATCCTCGTGCTGCGAATCGAATCGAGAGGATTCCTAGCATCGGACATCGCAGCTCGAGCGACGTCCGTGATGAGGCTCGCTCCTGGAGGGTGCAGCGCCCGACGTCCCATCCAGACGCGAGGAGATACCAGACGTCCTCGTTGCGGCCGTGCAACTGTAGAATTGTGTTTAGCCTGGACCTGTGTGTGTGTGTGTGTGTGTTTACAGGTATTTCTGCTTCTCGCAGAGCGACCGAGAGAATAAGAAAGAAAGCTGCGGATGACGCCATGGACACGATGGCGCCGGCGTGCAGCTGCAGGAGCCCGCCATTTCCCTCTCGTTCTCAGTGTTCTCCAGCGCCATGCAGCAAGGTCTCGGGTCACGGTGCAAGGGACTCGACGTGCTCGGGCTGCCTCCCGGGCTGCCGACACGGGTTCGCGCGCTGTGTGGGAGGCTACCTCCAGCGGCCAGCTCAATTCCGTTGCGCCTGAGGGCACCATTTCTGGTGCTGTCTGCTCGGCCAACCTGTGCCAGAGGACGAGAGCATGGAGAAGCTCGCGACCGCTCAACGGCCAGGCGCATGGACAGCAGGACGGACACCTTCCGAGCAGAGGAGATGCTGGCCAGGACGGCTATCAGTCCGATACGAACAGTCGCTGGAACTTGAAGCTGGAGCTCGCCCTCTCCGCCGCAAGCTGCCCGGCGGCCAATCACAGCGCGCAGCGGGTGCAAGTGCGTGCGCAATCAATCTCCCATCCGCTGCATTCGGCGCTGGGGAGAGGGAAAGGGAGAGGGAGAGGGAGAGAGAGAGAGGGAGAGAGCGCCCTCCATGACACGCACTGCCGTTGGCTGGCTGTCCGCGGCCGGCGGAGGAGATTGTTCGCCTTGAGCTGACGCTTGACGCTTGTCGAGACGGAAGACAGTGACGGACGCTCGCAAGGCGACGAGACTGCGACGGCTGGCGAGCGCAGACACGAGGTCGTCACGTCGTCCGCCGTCCCACGCAGCAATACAATATTGGCGAGTGAAAGGGCAGCGAGGATGGATTGGATGGGAAGGACCTCAAGGCCCCACCCGTCGCGCTTGCCCGCACGGTTCGCCGCCCCCCTTTGCCCTTGGCCCTTTGCCCTCTGTTCCTCTTGCTCTCCCTTCGGGTCTGGCCCTCCCTGGCACTTTTTTTTCGCCCTCGCCCGTCGCCTGCACCCATCCCCTCTTCCCGGCGTAGCTCCTCCCTGCTTGGCCGTCCACTGGCATCGCCAGTCCGCGCCGCTGCATCGCACCCCCGATCCTACGCCTTGCCTTGCCATCCATCCTTCTTCACTCCTCCTCCTCCTCTCCCTCTCTCTCACGCTCTCGCGCTTCGCTGCCATTCGTTTCTCCTCACCTCCTCCTCCTCCTACGATCCTCTCACTCCTCCGCCAATTCGCTCCTTTGCTCCGGAGCAAATCACTCCCTCCCATCAGACATATTCCGGCCTCCTAATCATCGATCCTCCGATTCGAAGCAGTCACCCCCCTCGTCCTTACCTCCCATCAACACCTCGTATCCTTCTCTCGTGCACCACATCCTGCTCCGCCAGCAGCCCGCGCGCGACCTCATCGCTTCACACACCATCCCACCGCCTCCTCACCACTACTCGACCTGACCGAGAGCGGAGGCGCCTGAACCTGGCCTGCAGATGCTTTGTTAACACCAGCTGCTAAAGCATCCGGATTTTCACTCTCAACCTTCATCATGGTCAAAAGCTTCGCAGCACGCTTGGGGAAGATCAACCCGAAGAAGATATTCCCCATACGGACGGACATGTCCTACGAGAAACTGCCTGGACAAGAGAGCGGCAACGCGAGCACAAGCACCTCTCCTTTCGTTGCATCCAGCCTGCGCCGATTCAGATGGCGTTCTCCGATTAGAGGCTCTTCTCGCTTCCACATGCCCAGGCTGTCTCCCTCGCGTGTCATCCTCTACGCCTTGATATCCTTCTTCTGCTTCACATTGCTTGGTACTAGCATCTACCGGCGCCGCGCTGAGGAAGAGCGTCACAAAAATTCCAGAGTAGCCTATCATTGGGAGGCTTACCCTAGGTAAGACATTGCAACCCCCTTCCTCTGCCTGGCATGTTTAGTACAATTTATCTTCTGGTCAGCAAAGCATCTAACAATGATCCAGGCTCAACGGTTTCTACAACGGCATCCGCACACTGGTGCCCTTCAGTGATTATGTGCCTGAGCAGACATTCAAAGAACGACTCAACTCTGCGGATGGCGCAGCGACAGTTGCGAATATCAAGACGCCCAAGTTGCTGACCGAGCCCCCCATGGACCCCGTCGTGTTCAGCCCATATCCTGAATACACCTCGTATGAGTACCTGAAGGAGTTTCAGCCAGTCGAGAAGTGTTATCTTGACGAAGAGAACCGCATCGCTGCACCTGATGTCTATGCCTACCCCGGCTTGCCTCAGAACATGACGGATTCTTATTTCGGGTCGAATAAGCTTATTGGCCTCACGGACAAGCATTGTTTCGATCGATTTGGCCGCATGAGTGCGTATGGCTATGGCTATGACAAGGAACAGGGCGGCCTTGGTCTGGCTGCCAATTCTGAGAACGTAGGCGCTGAGAAGATCCTGGATCAGATGAACAAGGTTGACTTCCGCACTGTGGACTGGGGCAAAGTCCAGAAGCAATGTTATGAGAAGAACAAAATCCGATTTGACAAGGACTATGTCTCGCCCGACGGCGTCAAGGCTGACCCAGCGAAGAAATTCAACTACAGATCAGCATACATTCTCCGTACTTGGACTGGCTATGAGTACACAGACTTTCAACTCCTCGCTCTACGTGCGATGATCAGCGAACTTAGCGTGAAAAGTGGTGGAGAGTATGACATTCACTTTCTCGTCCACGTCAAAGACAACACAATCCCAATCTGGGCCTCGGACGAAGTGTACCGCGAAACTCTGGAGAAGCACGTCCCACGCGAATTCTGGGGCTTGGCTACCCTCTGGTCTGAGAAGCAGATGGAGATGTTCTACCCTGGCCCCTTTAAGGACAACGTTTTCAACCATGCTAATGCCCCAGTTCATGGAGCATACCGCGGCCTCCATCTTCCACTTCAATGGTTTGCTCACAAACATCCTGAGTACGATTACTTCTGGCACTGGGAGATGGATATGCGTTTCACCGGCCACTACTATGAGCTCCATGAGCAAGCCGCCGCATGGGCCAAGCAGCAACCAAGGAAAGGCATGTGGGAACGCGCCGCCCGATACTATATCCCCCGTAAACACGGCAGCTTCGAGCAGTTCACAGAGATGGTTGAAGAGGAGACGCTGCATTCGGGCGAGCCTCCCGTGTGGGGTCCTTTTGAATTCGAGAACAGCGGCATGCTGAAGTCGCCAGAGTCAAACATTCCTAAGCACACATATACCAAGGATAACTTCGAATGGGGCGTGGGCGAAGAAGCGGATCTGATCGTTTTCAACCCACTCTTCAAACCCGACCAGACAAACTGGGTGTTCCGAGACGACGTCACCGGTTACAATCTATCCTTGCCGATACCTCCCCGAAGAGTAGCCATTATCACCGTCTCTCGTCTTTCGAAGTCACTCCTGAACACCATGCACGAGGAGACATGGCGGATGCGCCATCACATGTTCCCCGAGATGTGGGCACCTACTGTCGCTCTTCATCATGGTTTCAAGGCTGTCTATGTCCCGCATCCCGTCTACTTTGATCGCGACTGGCCTCTTGAGACGCTTGACACTACCTTTAACCACCCTGTGAAACCACACGACAGTCCGTTCGGATGGGGCGAGCACAACCAACAGGGCACCAGCTTTTACTACAACAGCGGATTCAGTCCTGCCCTTTGGCGCCGCTGGCTTGGTTCCCGCGAGAACAACGAAGGCGGTCACAAAGAAGAAGCCAAGGGCACCGGACGCATGTGCCTACCGCCCATCATGTTCCATCCTATCAAACATGAACGCGCCGAATGAATGTCACGGAGGCTGAAGATGTAAAATGTGTTTATTTTCTCTAACTTGTCGATTTTTTTCTGAGTTGATACATGGCATTTCCAGGGCGTCAAGTGCACGTCTTGTGGAAGACACGATTTGTGTTGTTTCTGGGACTGTCCGGTAGCGGTCGTTACGTTAATGATGTTGTCGCAGATAGACTTGTTTGCTGTTACTTTCTCCTACCTATTCGGTTTTGCTTGGCTACGTTTTTTTTGCCATGCAAAGCTCTCTTTCTATTGTACCCTTTTTGCGATGGCAATCACACACATATTCCCGGAGTTCGACGGCGCAGACGTAAATAATTTTACCGGTTCCGCTTACACAAAGCATCGTATACTCGCTTGTTTCCTCCACCCAAAAACACAATCCTCAACATATCGGACCTAGCATCCCTGACGGTCAAAGTCTACGGCTATGAAGCAATTGGGATGACTCGAACATCCCATCGACAACAAAGAAGGTGGACTTGCGGCGATTCGACGTGGCCAAGAAGGTATCTGGTCAGATGTTGAACACCCTGAAACAGACGCTTCGACTTTGAGCATACTCGAATAATCTGGCCTATTCGCCTTCCAGCAAGGTTGACAAGACGGTACAACACATGGTTCTTCTTGTTGTTCAGAATCTATGTCTTGGGCCTGCTGTGGATGCTCCTGTTGTCGATCCAGCTTGTAGATAGAACGGCGCACGCGAGAAAATGCGTCGTTTCATTATGTTTTTTTGGAGCTTTTCTTCAGGGACGTTGTATGTCCAGGAGTCGCTTGTTAAATACTCCTTCTATAGTTTACCTAATGCATAAACAAAACATCACATATGGAACCAAGCAGCCCAAGTACTCTTGACGTTTATTGTACGAAGAGCTGATTGCAGGTGGTCATTGGTTAAGTGCAGGTGGTGGTGGTCCCACTCTCATGTTCGATATATGGGAGGGCGAAAACAAATTCCGGCCCGGCTTGAGTCAGTTGTTCGACTCATCAAGCCCCTCCAAAGAATATCGGCGAAGCGGTGATACAATAGCGACCAGCAAACGAAGCAATCCTCGAACACCACACATTGCAACAATGCCAGGCCAGCGAGGCCCTGTACCGGTCCCCGCCGTCTCCGGCAATCGCGACACCGCGAAAGAAATCCTCGACGAATTAGACTCGCAATCCACCTTCCAGACGGAGGACAAGTTCCCCGATGTCTCTCAAATCGAGATCAAAGCAGCCCTCGACCGCCTTGCCAGCCGCTCCATGATCACTTACGAAACCAAAGAAAGCCAAGTTGTTGTGCTGACCGAAGAAGGCGAGACAATTAGCAAGGAAGGCAGTCACGAATATAAAGTTTGTAGTGAGAAGCTCCAGCGCTGCAGTGCAGGATTGACGATGCTGTGTAGGTGTGGCAAGCGGTTACAAAGCAGGGCAAAATAAAGATAAAAGAATTGCCAGTAAGACTAGGCTATTGGTATGGGGAAACTGAGGTCAATTGCTAATGCGTTTTAGAACATTGTCGGACAGGCGTCGGCGAAGGTTGGTCAAGGCAATGCGTTCAAGAACAAGTGGATCAAGAAGGACGGGGAGGAGCTCGTCTCTGTGCAGGAGTCGGTCAAGGATTCTACTGCCGATGCCTTGCGCCATATCGAACAGACGAAATCCTTCGACGATCAGAAGCTGCTGGCCGATTTCAAAAAGCGACAGCTCGTCAAGACGGCAAAGGCCATTACCTACAGCGTGTCAAAGGGACCCAAATACGCAAAGGAGATACCCGTAGAGGTCACGGATCTTACGGCGGACATGCTTGCAGGAGATGCCTGGAAGACTGCAACATTCAAGCCATACAACTTCAAGGCCTTGGGGGGCTCGCAAAATGCTGGAGCATTACACCCACTCAACAAGGTCAGAACGGAGTTCCGCAACATCTTCTTCAACATGGGATTCATCGAAATGCCAACGGCACGCTTCGTTGACTCTGGTTTCTGGAATTTCGACGCCCTCTATGTCCCACAACAGCATCCTGCGCGCGATATGCAGGATACTTTCTTCATTTCAGATCCTCCCAAAGCAGACAAGCCTCGTGCGGACATTGCTGCAGAGAAACAGTTAGATGAGCTAGAATCGGGCTCCAAGACGCTTTATGCTTCGGTAGAGGAACGTAAAACAACACCACGAGATTATGAGCAATATTGGGAAAACGTACGGAAAGTGCATCAAGACGGCGCCTTTGGCTCCATTGGCTACCGCTATCCTTGGAGCCCTGACGAGAGCTTACGTCTCGTTCTGAGAACACACACAACCGCAGTCAGCACGTATGTTTTACATAGATTAGCTGAAGACCCTCGCCCAGGTATGGTTGACTGCATTTTCAAAGTTTGATGCGTGAGCTAATAACCGTCAAGCACGATACTTCAGTATAGATCGTGTTTTCCGAAACGAAACGGTGGACGCCACTCATTTGGCAGAATTCCATCAGATTGAGGGTATGTCATGTAGTGTTGTATGCCATGAGAGAACAGCAATACTAATCCTTCATGCAGGTGTCATCGCCGACTTTGGCTTGACGCTAGGAGGTCTGATGCGCTTCTTGGAACAGTTCTTCGCCACACTCGGCATCACCAATCTTCGATTCAAGCCTGCGTATGGTTTCTTCCTTCCTTGGTGGTTTTCCCTGGTCTGACCTTGATCTAACAGATACAACCCTTATACTGAGCCAAGTATGGAGATCTTCGGGTACCACCCCGGCCTCGGCAAGTGGGTGGAGATTGGCAACTCGGGCATGTTCAGACCAGAGATGTTGGAGCCCATGGGCTTGCCTAAGGATATGCGAGTCTATGGATTCGGTCTAAGTTTGGAAAGGCCGACCATGATCAAATACGGCGTGAGTAACTGCGAAGTCATCATTGCGGAAAGCCTACTAAAGCGATATGCAGGTATCGAACATTCGTGAACTTTTGGGCCACAAGGTTGACTTGGACATGGTGGAAAGGAACGCAGCCGTTCGTTTGGAGAAGAATTGATGTGACACGATCCCGAACTGATGGAACATCGAATTACGGCATGACCTGCTCGCTAGCTTCGTAGCAAACTTTCGGATCCATGCTTCAAGACGGGAGCTATGACTGCTTTGGAGCAAACTCGAAAACGCAATCGCACGCCCGAGACCATATACCCCAGGCTTCGTTACAGTGCGGGTGCGTGTGGGTCGCAATGTCTTCGAAAAGAAAACGCATTGTAGATTTCTCTCTACGCCGCTCTCGAGGCTTCGGTTGATAGATAGACTGTGGCTGATTCGGAGCAGAACAAAAAAGTGTATAAAACCCTTCTAAACGCAGCGGGAACATGAATCATCATAAAAATCTTCGTCTGATCAAACCTGCCATCCGTTGCTGTTCCTCGTGTGTTTCCATTCGTGTAAACATATGTAGGTAGGTAAGAGACAATATTTTGGAATCTATTTCGTCTAAAAGAGAAGCAAAAAGGAAGGGTCATAACGGTGCTATTCTACTCTTATCGCTTCCGGACCATGGATGGATGTTGCCTCAAAAGTCGCAGGATTCAGCCAGCAGAGCGGCAAGTTCCTCGAGATGCTTTCTGTCTTCCTCGTCGAAGCCGTTCAGCTCGGCACAGTCGATGTCGATGATTGCCACGACCTGCGCGGGCTTTGTAAGTCCACTATATCACGCCAAAATGAAAAGGACCTGAGATGTACTTGAAAACTCCCAGACTAGAGGAAGAGAGAGCAAGTCGAAAAGAATGTGAGTGAGAGAAGGAAAGAAACATACCTCTCCACCCTGCAAGACAGGCACAACAATCTCACTCTTACTCCTCGAATCGCACGCGATGTGCCCGGGGAACTGCTCCACGTCGGCCACCAGCTGCGTGACTTTACTCGCTGCCGCCGCGCCGCACACGCCGCGGCCCACTGCGATGGTCTGGCACGCCACGTGGCCGTGGAAGGGACCCAGGATGAGCTGTTGTTGTTTTCTCGAAGTTGAGGAAGCTGAGCGGTCGAGGACGTAGAAGCCGGCCCAGTTTGTTGCGTTTGATGGGGAGGGCAGGGAGTGTAGTGCATGGTAGAGAAGGGAGGAGGTGTTTGCTAGGTTGCTGTTTTCGTGGATGAGGGTTGTGGTTAGAGGGGGTGGTTTGATATGGGTGGTGTATCTGGTAGGTATGGGCTTGATTGTTGATTGGAGCTGGGAGGCGATATGAGGTATGTGGTTGGGTAGGTGAAAAGTGTACATATATACATGCATCCATTACAAGGTATGGGCATTGG
>Ga0181461_10022_pt2 | contig 10777 bp, 12 predicted proteins | sample InSIn4SAF170_2_FD_119064 | JGI IMG/M metagenome (GOLD analysis project Ga0181461, IMG submission 119064) | Clean room microbial communities from NASA Spacecraft Assembly Facility at Jet Propulsion Laboratory, Pasadena, California, USA -... ...
TGGCATTTGGTCATCTCATCCAAGACATTGTGAGTGTTGTGTATACCTCGCCTGGGGAGAATAGCTTGGTTGTGGATCAGTTATTGGTTATTCATACTCTTTGCATTAATCCGGACGTCAAGTCCAGAATCACATTTACAGAAACGATGGAGCGACTAAGATATATCGCGACGATATAGTGGGTTTACACGATAGAGGTGTTCATCTGCTTTTCTCTTTCACCAAACTAGAATTTATATTATAGACTTAAAGATAGATTTCTAATATAAAGACATAATACGACATCTATTTCCATGGGCAGAATCAAATCCAAACATATTCAGATCGGTAGGAACATGGCATGCACACACGTTGGTGATTATTGATTTTCACGAGACAACAGCCGTGACCGACACCAAAATAACAAGATCGGACCAAAGTAATCTTGACAATATTCGTATTTTTCGCATCTGATGCATTGCATGAATTTCTTCCGCAGCCAGCAAGCCCTGATCAAGTTTCTCAACAGGGAGCAATTCCTCAGCGCAAGTCGTTCCAGCAAGTTTATGAAAGCAAAAGCCGCCTTCGAAACTCATAGTTGTCCGGTGCTACTAAAGTATCATCCAAAAAATCAAAGATTTGGAATGCGTCCTCGTATTTCTCGGCCTCCGCTTGTCCGAATTCATACAATTCATCGGACAGTCGGCGTTCCGATGTTATCCGGAGTGAATACGAGTGGCTTGGAGACACCAGATTATGGCTTGATCGGGTGATTAATTGGATACTGTGTCTGCGCGAGAAGTGCGATTGATGCAGCACTGCCTCGCTGGGAACTTGTGTATCGTGATGAATATTCAAGAACTGGTGGTCAACAAGAGTATAAAGTTATGGTTATTCATACAATATTTTTGATGCCAAACAGAGCAATTACCGACACTTTCCATTTCCACATCCACCTCTCCTCAAACAAAATGGCAAGCCTTTCTCAAATCAGAGAATCAAACAACAAAATCACAGACGCCACGTCGCCATCCATAGCCCTCTTCGTATCCCTATCCGGCATCGCAAAAGCAGCTCTAACAGAGCTCGTCTCGCGAGGAACGACAATAAAGATCTACATGATAACACGCAACGCAGCATCTCAGCAACCCTTCATTAACCAGCTTCATACACTCAATCCAAGAGCCGAGATCATCTCGCTTGGTGGTCAAGTTTCTCTTCTTGCAGAAGTGAAAAGGCTCTGTGATGATTTCAAGCGCAAGGAGACTAGTCTCGACTTACTGTTCCTCTCGGGAGGATATCTCCCTTTTGGAGGAAGAACAGGTATGTTTCACTCCTACGACTTTCCATCAAGGTCCTGTCGTCTCATCATAGTCACAGAAACAAGCGAAGGCAACGAATCAGGCCTATCTCTCGCCCACTTCTCACGCACAGCATTCATCCTGCACCTCCTTCCCCTTCTAAAAGCATCCTCAACCAACGCGCGAGTGATATCGGTCTTCGCAGCCGGATTCGAGTCCACAGACATCGACGTTGACGATCTACTCCTCACAAAACCAGGCGCTTTTGGAATTTCCCGATTCAATAAGACAAGTGCTAACATGGTAACTTTATCCATGGAGAACATCGCACAAGATAATCCGGAGGTAGTTTTCATCCACCACCATCCTGGTGTTGTGAAGACAGATATCATGAAGCAAGGCTGGGGCAAGAAATGGTGGGGTCCTGTTTTGGTTTCTGTAGTGAAGCCGTTGATAGGATTCATCGCGTTGAGCTTGAAGGAATGTGGGGAGAGGAGTTTGTTTGTGATTTCAAGTGCGAAGTTTGGTGGGAAAGGTGTGGTGTTGGGGGAGGGTGTTGAGGCTGCTGTTGCGACTCGCGAGATGGACAAGGGCGGGTTGTTTTTGGTGGATCATAAGATGGAGAGACCTGGTAATGCCGCGGTTCTGCGAGAGTTACACGAGAAGGGCGTTGATGTCGTGGTTTGGAAGAAGACGATGGAGGTTCTTGGTCCGTTCATGTAGAGCAGAATGCTGGACTCACATGGCGAGAACCAGCTGTGACATATTTCGTTGGTCAGCACCTATCATCTCGTTAGAGACTCTTGAGAGGTATTGTGCCCGAGTTAAGAGATCATCAATATCTGCATATAAAGTCTCGACGAGTATGGCAAGTTGAAGCAATCACTGGGGGTGATCGTGTCAAAAGGTGTGACTGGCACAAGAATCTCGGAGCATAATACCTCGCGGCCACGTTCGATTTGAGTCCAACGTGTAATTTCTTAGAGTGACAGTTGGGACGCTCAACATATATACAAAGCTGTCGTCAAGAATCCAGCACCAACTTCCCAAATCTTTCGGACCATTCTCCTCTAGTGCTCAGGCTCATCCTTGCCCTGCCGAACAGTATGCTCAACAGCCCACGTCCTAATCCGATCATAGTTCCTACAGACATGCGGCGTCGTATAATCAGGCCACGGATCGCCATCACCAAACGGAAACCTGAACGCAAACACATTCACATCTCCCTGACACATGACGAACTGCCTCAACGCATCGATACAGTGGTCCAAATGGCCGTGTAAATCGTGCTTCTCGGCAGCGACATCGCCGCCTAGAGCTGCGTAGTGTGCTTTGTAGTTGTTTTGACGCAGGAGGTTTAGGCAATGGAGTTGGTGGAAGACTTCGACGGCGACGCGGTAGCCTTTGCGGCCGGTGTCTGGGTCGGTGATTTCGAGGGCGCCATCGGGGGAGAGGCCCATTTGGATCATCTCTTCGCGGGAGACCATCGTGTCGCCGACTGCATATGGTGTTAGATTTGATTTGTTGAGTTGTGAGGGATGGATGGTGAGATGGAGAGAACGTACTGCTGTCTGTGATGTAGTCCCACATCGCATCGACTTCTGGTCCTTTTCCTACGAACGGACCTTCTGGTATGGCATTTGGTCATCTCATCCAAGACATTGTGAGTGTTGTGTATACCTCGCCTGGGGAGAATAGCTTGGTTGTGGATCAGTTATTGGTTATTCATACTCTTTGCATTAATCCGGACGTCAAGTCCAGAATCACATTTACAGAAACGATGGAGCGACTAAGATATATCGCGACGATATAGTGGGTTTACACGATAGAGGTGTTCATCTGCTTTTCTCTTTCACCAAACTAGAATTTATATTATAGACTTAAAGATAGATTTCTAATATAAAGACATAATACGACATCTATTTCCATGGGCAGAATCAAATCCAAACATATTCAGATCGGTAGGAACATGGCATGCACACACGTTGGTGATTATTGATTTTCACGAGACAACAGCCGTGACCGACACCAAAATAACAAGATCGGACCAAAGTAATCTTGACAATATTCGTATTTTTCGCATCTGATGCATTGCATGAATTTCTTCCGCAGCCAGCAAGCCCTGATCAAGTTTCTCAACAGGGAGCAATTCCTCAGCGCAAGTCGTTCCAGCAAGTTTATGAAAGCAAAAGCCGCCTTCGAAACTCATAGTTGTCCGGTGCTACTAAAGTATCATCCAAAAAATCAAAGATTTGGAATGCGTCCTCGTATTTCTCGGCCTCCGCTTGTCCGAATTCATACAATTCATCGGACAGTCGGCGTTCCGATGTTATCCGGAGTGAATACGAGTGGCTTGGAGACACCAGATTATGGCTTGATCGGGTGATTAATTGGATACTGTGTCTGCGCGAGAAGTGCGATTGATGCAGCACTGCCTCGCTGGGAACTTGTGTATCGTGATGAATATTCAAGAACTGGTGGTCAACAAGAGTATAAAGTTATGGTTATTCATACAATATTTTTGATGCCAAACAGAGCAATTACCGACACTTTCCATTTCCACATCCACCTCTCCTCAAACAAAATGGCAAGCCTTTCTCAAATCAGAGAATCAAACAACAAAATCACAGACGCCACGTCGCCATCCATAGCCCTCTTCGTATCCCTATCCGGCATCGCAAAAGCAGCTCTAACAGAGCTCGTCTCGCGAGGAACGACAATAAAGATCTACATGATAACACGCAACGCAGCATCTCAGCAACCCTTCATTAACCAGCTTCATACACTCAATCCAAGAGCCGAGATCATCTCGCTTGGTGGTCAAGTTTCTCTTCTTGCAGAAGTGAAAAGGCTCTGTGATGATTTCAAGCGCAAGGAGACTAGTCTCGACTTACTGTTCCTCTCGGGAGGATATCTCCCTTTTGGAGGAAGAACAGGTATGTTTCACTCCTACGACTTTCCATCAAGGTCCTGTCGTCTCATCATAGTCACAGAAACAAGCGAAGGCAACGAATCAGGCCTATCTCTCGCCCACTTCTCACGCACAGCATTCATCCTGCACCTCCTTCCCCTTCTAAAAGCATCCTCAACCAACGCGCGAGTGATATCGGTCTTCGCAGCCGGATTCGAGTCCACAGACATCGACGTTGACGATCTACTCCTCACAAAACCAGGCGCTTTTGGAATTTCCCGATTCAATAAGACAAGTGCTAACATGGTAACTTTATCCATGGAGAACATCGCACAAGATAATCCGGAGGTAGTTTTCATCCACCACCATCCTGGTGTTGTGAAGACAGATATCATGAAGCAAGGCTGGGGCAAGAAATGGTGGGGTCCTGTTTTGGTTTCTGTAGTGAAGCCGTTGATAGGATTCATCGCGTTGAGCTTGAAGGAATGTGGGGAGAGGAGTTTGTTTGTGATTTCAAGTGCGAAGTTTGGTGGGAAAGGTGTGGTGTTGGGGGAGGGTGTTGAGGCTGCTGTTGCGACTCGCGAGATGGACAAGGGCGGGTTGTTTTTGGTGGATCATAAGATGGAGAGACCTGGTAATGCCGCGGTTCTGCGAGAGTTACACGAGAAGGGCGTTGATGTCGTGGTTTGGAAGAAGACGATGGAGGTTCTTGGTCCGTTCATGTAGAGCAGAATGCTGGACTCACATGGCGAGAACCAGCTGTGACATATTTCGTTGGTCAGCACCTATCATCTCGTTAGAGACTCTTGAGAGGTATTGTGCCCGAGTTAAGAGATCATCAATATCTGCATATAAAGTCTCGACGAGTATGGCAAGTTGAAGCAATCACTGGGGGTGATCGTGTCAAAAGGTGTGACTGGCACAAGAATCTCGGAGCATAATACCTCGCGGCCACGTTCGATTTGAGTCCAACGTGTAATTTCTTAGAGTGACAGTTGGGACGCTCAACATATATACAAAGCTGTCGTCAAGAATCCAGCACCAACTTCCCAAATCTTTCGGACCATTCTCCTCTAGTGCTCAGGCTCATCCTTGCCCTGCCGAACAGTATGCTCAACAGCCCACGTCCTAATCCGATCATAGTTCCTACAGACATGCGGCGTCGTATAATCAGGCCACGGATCGCCATCACCAAACGGAAACCTGAACGCAAACACATTCACATCTCCCTGACACATGACGAACTGCCTCAACGCATCGATACAGTGGTCCAAATGGCCGTGTAAATCGTGCTTCTCGGCAGCGACATCGCCGCCTAGAGCTGCGTAGTGTGCTTTGTAGTTGTTTTGACGCAGGAGGTTTAGGCAATGGAGTTGGTGGAAGACTTCGACGGCGACGCGGTAGCCTTTGCGGCCGGTGTCTGGGTCGGTGATTTCGAGGGCGCCATCGGGGGAGAGGCCCATTTGGATCATCTCTTCGCGGGAGACCATCGTGTCGCCGACTGCATATGGTGTTAGATTTGATTTGTTGAGTTGTGAGGGATGGATGGTGAGATGGAGAGAACGTACTGCTGTCTGTGATGTAGTCCCACATCGCATCGACTTCTGGTCCTTTTCCTACGAACGGACCTTCTGGTATGGCAGGTAGGTCGAATTGCTTGATCTCATACTGAATCGCGCTCTGAGCGGGTGCTACACGTCCATCTAGTTAGCCACCTTCTCTTCTGTGTCCAACCATCTCGAGACAGGACGTACAATATGTGAAAGGCACCGTCGCCGCTTTAGTCGACGAACTGATATACAGCGCCAACCCGAAGAACGACACAGAAAGACACAGCAAGATGCCATGCGCGATCCATATCCAGATAGAATCCAAGCGATGCGCGCGCTGTGCTCTCCAAGCCGTAATGTTCTGCCCATCTTCACCCGTTAAGGGCTCTGATTCTTCAAACGACGACTCGTCGCGGTACTCCTTCGCCATATCGTGTCTAACAAGAAAACCACAAACTAGAAAGAAATAAAATGAAGAAGAGAAATGAAAAAAAGACACGCCTGGTGCCAAGGGAACGAATTGAAAAGTATAAAGTGAAGAATGGAGGAGTGGCGCTGGTGACGGCTGGGGGGGACGGGGTTTGTTAAACGGCGCGCGTTCGGCTGTTGGTGGCAAGGGGCACGCGGTGGGTGAAACGCGAACGACGTCCAGAGCGTTTCAGCACGCTGGCCGCTGGTTAGTCGCTATTCCCGCGTGGGTCGAGCATCATGACATATCTGGATAATTCTTCGGTGCAAATACCATGCAAATGTCGTGTCGGTTGAATGACGTTGGAGATGGGAGTTCCAACCGGGCGCTGTCAACGGGAGGGACGAGGCATTGAACATTCCACAACAACAAATGGCCGTATTCCAGCGTTTCAAATTCCAGATATCTGCTTTATAATGCACGCATCGATTCTAAAGTGGTTTGCGAACAGTCCACGACCGGACGATAATACCGGTGTATCACAAGAAACCGTGTTCTACCAGCGAGAAATCCAGCCAAAACATCAAACATTCCCCCAATCTCAATACCTCCCAGCATACGCCGCGCTCGCGTTCTCAGCATTAGGCGTATACGGCGGCGGCGCATCAGGCTCTCGCTCTCGTCGCACACCTCGCTCTCTCGAAAGCGTCGGCAAGGGCGCTGCAGGAGGCAGATGCGCGTACACATCATCGCTCGCCACACCCGGCCTCAGCTCATATTGCTCGTTCTTGACTCTTTCGGACTGTTTTAGTCGCTTGATGTAGTGCATGGTAGTAGCAAGAAGGAAATAGACGGTAACTCTAACAGTGGATCAGCGATGCGATATATTGAAGAGAGAAAAGCGTAAGGAGAGAAAGCCTACAGAATTATGAAGGCACCAGCCCAAGACCCCTGAGCATATCCACTGATCTTATAGAAGTCTTTCCTCAGACTATTCACCTCCGCATTAGTCTGCGGACAAGGCGTTTTTTTCGGATTACTCTCATCGTAACTAGACAGCAAGAGTCCATCGTATGGCCCGCAATCAGTCAGCACGTTTGTCAACGCTGTACTTTTTGGTCCCCATACGTGCAGGATGGCGACTTGTCGACATGATGCGGGGAGGCCTTTGCTACTAAGAAAACCGAGGGCGAAGAGAGCGGTGGGAACGAGGAAGAGGGCGTCGAGAGTGAGTTGGGTGGTTTGCGAGGTCGATGAGCGGGTCTTTTTGCGGAGGAAGAGGCATGGTGAGAGGACTGACCAGGCGAGGAGTACGCCGGACTGGTGAGGAGATTGTCAGCTATGTGGACCTTTTGAACGGCGAAAAGCGCAACCGGGAACAGATGGTCATCATAAGCTCAGCGTGGGAGAGACGAAGAAAACGTACAGCTCCTTGCATCTGGTTCACAATCGTCAAGTACCAGCCAGAGCTAAAGTGCCATGACAGATAAAGATACGCAGATATGCCCACCAAGATAACCGAGAATGAAAACAAGAGGACTCGCAGGATGCGAATTCTCGTGTAAATCGATGGCAACGTCGTGGTGGCTCTGATGCCCAAGACCGTCTTTGCGGGGAAGCAGAATCCTGATGCGATCTTGTCGGCCATCCTGGAAACGCCTAATTCGATCAACTGCAACGATCCAGGTGGTGGTGCGCAGCCGAGTCCAGAGTTATCTGTTGTGACTCAAGGTCGTGGCTCAGAGGGCGCAACAAGATGGCGCTGACCACACGCTGGACAAGGAAACGGAGATCTTGCGATGGGAAGATACGACCCGTGAGGATGGAGGGAAGACATTTTATTTATTTAACCCACTGCGGACAGGGGCAACTGGCCCGAAAGAGGTTTCTTTGCGCTGGACGGACACATCCTGGCCGGAAGGATCTGCTGGGCTGCCTGTTCTCGCCGGGCTGTGCGTCGCCATCTCGGCCAGTGCACGCGATTGAGGCCCAATGAAGAGTTAACCTTGTATGCATGTGCATTTAGAGATGAACGAGACGTGGTAGTTTACGATGCAGGTAGTAATGTTTCCTGTTTTTATCGCAATCGCCAGGTTCTTGTGTGTCCATGGTCTTGGATACGAAGTGATAATTCAATTTCAGGATGCGCGCGAATGACAGGATGTGTTGAACAATTATGCTCATGTTACAATGCAAATCCTTCATCCAATCACTTGTTTTACAGACGCCGACACCTTTGCGACTATTTCTTCGATCTCCTCTTTTTTGACATTATAAGGAGGTGCTATCTGAATTGCGTCACCCACGCGTCCATCAGCAATGCCTATGCACGGAATCACAGAAACACCATGATCCATCATCCCAGCTTGCTGTATCATGGGCGCAATCTTTCGCTCTGCCGGAAATGGCTCTTTGGTGGCTTTATCCATGACGAATTCAACCTAGTGTTTCAAAGATAAAATCAGCATACCAATATCTAGCCGGGAGCAAAAGACAGTTTGTCGAAAGAGATATACTCACGCCCCAGAAAAGACCTCGTCCTCGAATCTCGCCAACATGCGGATGAGAACCGAGTCGCTCTTCAAGAAGACCCCCGAGATAAGTCCCCATGCTTCTAACATTATCCAACAACTTGTCCTCTTTGACAATCTGCTGAACCTCATGCGCAGCCGCACAAGCAACAGGGTGACCCTGATATGTTTGACTATGCACAAACGCGCCCGACCCATCGCTCAACGCCGCAACAATTTTTTCCCCGATCATCAGCGCACCGATGGGGGCATATCCAGCACCAAGTCCTTTAGCGACTGTCTGGAGATCTGGGACGACGTCTTCCTGTTCCCATGCGTGCGTGGTGCCGGTACGTCCCATGCCTGACATGACTTCGTCGAGGATGAAGAGCGCGCCGTGTCGGTTGCAGACTTGACGCATGGCGCGAAGGTAGCCTGGTGTTGATGGAACTGTTCCTAGAGTCTGGAAGCTATTAACAAAATGTATAATCAGCGACAACAGGGCTAACGAACTGTGCCGGAAACAGTCTCCGCGACGAACGCGCAAACATTCCTGGGTCCAACTCTCTGGAACTCATCTTCTAGTTCCTGTGCTAAGCGAGCGACATACTCGCTATCACTCTCTCCGTCGGCTTTGTTTCTATAAGGATAACACGGCGAGACGTGAGACACGTTCGTCGATAAAATAGGCTGGTAAGGCGCTCTGCGAGCCATATGGCCGCCTAGAGACAGCGAACCAAGCGTATTCCCATGATAAGATTGGAGACGAGCGATAAAGTGCGTTCGCTGCGGCTGCTTGTCAGGTAGCTCAAGGAAGTATTGTCTTGCTAGCTTCAAGGCAGCTTCAATTGCTTCCGTGCCTATTCTCAAAAATCAGTTTGACTCCAGATCCGTAAATCGACGAGGAGAGTATACATACCTGAACTGACAATGAACGACTTCGGCAATCTGCCATGAGTCGATGCACTAAGCTCCCTCGCAAGCTTCTCCGCCGCTTCAGTCGTGAAGAAAGGAGCGTAACAGTACGCGATCTTATCCAATTGAGCGATGATGGCGTTCTTAACTCTGACGTTGTTGTGTCCGATAACGGCCACGGCCGCACCACCACTGGCGTCGAGGATCCGCTTGCCATCTGCTGTCTGGATGTAGCAGCCCATACCACTTTCCGCGGCCGCAGGTTTACTGTTCATCTTCGCGTATAACACAGCGCTGTCAGTAGTGATGGGTGTCTTGGAGTTTTTGGTGGTTGCGTCATGGGTGGGCTCCCCTGCGATTGGTGGAATGCGTGCAGATGGTACATTTTGGTCGTCGTCGGCGTGAGGAGGCATTGTTAGACAGAAGCAGGGATTGCAGTGATCAGACTGAAATGTAAATTTTTGTTAAAAGAAGCACGAATGATGCTATCCTGGTGTTCGAAATGCGAAGGGGTAGGATAGAGCTGGAGCTGATCAATATCGATAACATTTGCGCCTTCCCACGTACAAGCCCCACCCCATACGCCAGACACCGACGATCGATAACGATTGGCCATACCAATCACAACAATATGGGACTAGTGTATCGGTGATTCGTGGCGAGACTGACCTTCAGGTGGCAGTTATTGCAGTCAGAAGACGCACGAACAATGGGAGGTTATACATCAGCCAGGCGTGCTTCCCGCTCCTGGAGTTAGTGTTGCAGTGACCTCTAGAGGTTGTTAGCAGAGAGTTGTTTGATATGTTGCTTATGCTGAGAGCTGTGAAGATCCCTTAATCTAAATGCTCTAGGTCTGAATACTCGAAATCTAACTGCTCTAGATCTAAACCGCGAACCATGCAAGATTTAGGTGCGAAATCGACTAACCCTACAGTTGCTAGCTTGTAATCGTTTCTAACCAATACTCTACAAACACCTTGTGATGATGTTTGAGGCAGCTCAACGTCAAAGAGATTACACGCCTTGGCACCGAAGATAATAATCTTTCTATAGAGACATTAGTCCTTAAGCTGCGTATCGGTATCTGCATAAATAGTGTTATACACGCTTCTCCGCCCCCAAGTGGTTTCGCATCATCAAGCCTAAAGCGGCATGGTTCGCGGTTTAGATCTAGAGCAGTTAGATTTCGAGTATTCAGACCT
>Ga0181461_10043_pt1 | contig 10743 bp, 10 predicted proteins | sample InSIn4SAF170_2_FD_119064 | JGI IMG/M metagenome (GOLD analysis project Ga0181461, IMG submission 119064) | Clean room microbial communities from NASA Spacecraft Assembly Facility at Jet Propulsion Laboratory, Pasadena, California, USA -... ...
GCTAGGAGAGCCAAAGAAGAATTCTATCACATCAGGCTATCGCTTGGTGGTGACATATAATCTCATCAAGGCGGACCTGCACGGCACTATTGAATCTGCACAGGCAGTTGAGGACCGGAATATGCGATTCCGGAATCTTTTGGGTACCTGGCGCGGAGAGTTTGATAGCTCATTCACTTCCGGCCTCTTCTATACGCTTGATCACCAATACGCCGCGGCTGGCTTGAGTGTGCAATCACTGAAAGGTCGGGACAGACTTCTTGCTGATCACGTTAATCACATCTGTCAGGAAAGTGGGTTCTACATGTTCCTTGGCACGGTCTCCCACCAGATTCGAGAGGAAGAAAATACAGCATACCACGATGACGATAACGAAACCACAAGCTTGCGTGGATTGTTTACTCCAGGCGGACTATCGATATCGAATGGCGTGGAGATTGCTAAGGAATCCATCCTTCAACCGGATGCTTTCGAAGGCGATCCGGACAGTTCTGAGGAAGCAGAATTTACTGGCAATACAAGCATGCCTGCAATGTATCGCTATCACCGCACTGTAGGTACTGATCTTTTTGGTTGGGAGACTTCCGCTAATATCGTCAAGGTTCTGGTACTGTGCGCTCAGGAAGATCTGATAGAATTCTTCTTTGGCTCTCCTAGCCAAGCCATTCATCCATCAAACCTCGCGAACTTCATCGGTTCAGAAGTATTGAAAAAGCCACATGATATCGATTTGAAGAGAAGTGCGGTGTTTATTTTGACGCAAACGACCAAGAAGTATTACAGCCACAGTAGACTGGGAAGTCCACAACCAGAAACACAGTTCTATGCTACTATGGTGCAGTGGGCTATGGACTTGGAAAGCCATGAGTTATTTAGTGCGGCTTTAGAGGGATCGATAGCCCGAGAAGGTCTTCTCGTGGATGACCTCATCACAACGATTGCTCGGGGATGTAGAAGACCTGGCTTCGAGATTCAGGCTCGATGGTTGGAATGGTATGTTGGTATCAAGCTCGAAGCTGTCTCAACTAAAACTAATGTGATTCACAGGCTTTCAATAGTTGTTCTCCAAATGAATACACTGGCCAATCTACATGATGTTCTCAATCGAGTCGGAGTTCACTTTGACAACACACCAATGATGGACATGTTTGACGCTTGGGCTGTTCGGACGTTTCAAGAGCGTCTAAGCGAGCAAACAACACTACATCGTGATGATGCTTCAGTACTGTTAAAATTCCTCGAGACTTGTAACGGTGAATGGATAACGAAAAGGTGAGGGAAACGCTAGCTCTTCTTTGACTCTTTGCTCATACCCATAGATTCCTTCCGATCCTTTTGAAACAGGAGAACAAGCTCTTCTTTGTGGCATTTCTGTTGCAGCTGCATGAGCGGCGCAACCAGGAGCCATTCAAAACCAACATTCTCCATATCTTCCGACCAATTCTCGAGGCTAAAACGCAGATTTTGAGTCTCACGTCTGATGATCTAGGCACTGTCTTAACGGCGGGATCTGCACGCGCACCGGGCTGGAGTCCTTCTGCAAGCGCTTTGTACGGCGGCAGTGTACGATCGTGGGATACTGGACGAGGCAACTCACATCTGACATACACGTCAATCAGCAGTTATGCGTCTGCTAACAGCTCAACCCACAAAGGCAACGATCTTATTGCCTTGTTCAAAGCTGCTTTAGATCTTCACTTGATCCCGGAGGCCACAAAACTCATCGAATTTTCTACTGCAAACGTTGCCAGCAAGCATGACGTGCTGTCTCTCAATGCTGCCGTTACCGTGCCATTGATTCGAGCGTTTATGAAAGTCACGGCAGAACACAAAGAACCTCTCGCTATTGACGTGAAGAGGAGTTTTGTTGAAGCGTTGCTGGAGGGAATGACCACACCAATTCTTAAGAAACGCCCAAGGCCTCCACAAGGCTGGAGTAGGACTCCTCGAGGCTGCGGGTGTGACGATTGCGTCGTACTCGATCAATTCTTGGTTAGCCGAACGCTCCAAACGGAACGCTTCACCATGACCGGCCAGCGGCGATCGCACATTGAAAGACAGCTCAGAAACCACAATTATGACATGGAAACCGAAAAAATCAAACCCCCTTTTACTCTTATTATAACGAAAACAGATAGGGATTTCAGGCAACAGATGGCGCATTGGAACAGTTCGACCAGCCCGTTGAGGACAGAGCTGGAAAGCCTGCAGCAGGATTCTTCAATGCAAGAACTCTTAGGCGATAGATTTTCATCCTTAGTTCTGCTTGAGCGGCCCCAGCAAGGATTCCGTGCACCCAAGGTTTCCCAATCGATGGGAAATCTACGCTCGTCCTCTCTGTCAAACTTCTCCATCATGCAAAGCAGGCCACGGCCGGCCGAGGCGGAATTTCCACATGGTATGAAGCGGAAGGCTGCTAGTGATTCATCAAATGATGGCAAAATAAACGAAGAAACTGTCTAAGGTATGGTAAAAGTTGACCAAGATGACACGCGGTAATGAACATAATGTCGGGATGACACTAGACTCCTCCATGCGACAGATCCCAAAAAGAAAGAACATAGATATCAAGACCACGATAATGATCATGTACACTTCAAACAAAGCTTTTTTTTCCGTCACTTGTCTTTGTTCTTTCAACGATTGTGAGGACAATTGCAACACGATGGTTAAGCCGGTGTGCGAACACCTACAAAGCGCCATCCGCTCACTCAAACAATCCACATCACCAAAAAGGATTCTTGCCATCGCCAGAACGTCCAAAAACATGCGGTGAGTCGGGATTGAACCGACGACCTTCAGATGTCGTGAAATTGAGCTATTTCGAGCTTATTTCAGTGTTTAACCGAAGTGATGCTTCAGTCTGACGCTCTCCCAACTGAGCTATCCCCGCAGACGATGGCGGCTCAACTGGCCATTAGTTATATGGCTTGAAAACTTTGCTGCAGGATGTTCAGGTCGAAGGCGGATCACAGCAATGGATTTTCTAGGTCGTGTAATTTTGTGTGGAGTGGAGCCTCGCTATGACTTTTTTGGGCTTGCTTGTTGTGGGACTTTTGAGAGTTCGAAAAAGTACAGGCCAAATGCCTTCTCTAAGCATGAATATTGATGGTCTATAACCATTGTTTTCTCGTATGCCGTGCGTTTCTACTTAGCGAAATAGCCTGGTATAAACTTAACATCAAGATCTTGCGCTGTCGAAGTAGGATCGGGTTTCTCTACCCTTACGGCTGTCTTCTCCACGATATTCTTCGAAATGTAGAACGCAATCCGCTTCTTACTGCGAACGAAAACACTAATTGATAGCATGATATTACCGTCAATATAATATATTTATAAAGACAACACTATTAGCAACCCACATATCACAGCTACTAAAGTATGCACCGACACCTTCCTCCCTCCCGCAGAGCCACCAGTCTTCGTTCCAGAAGTCGATACCGGCCCACCCACCGAAGTCCAAGTACTCCCCGTCGCAGTGGGCACCTCACCATCCCTCGTGCTCGTCGTCTTGCTCATTTCCTTCCACAAACAATACGGCTCATACGTTTTAATATACGTATAGCCACTAACACCCCAATCAATCGACCAATTCTGCGCCACAGGCGCACTCGTGCTCGCCAATTCCACTAGCTTCGTCATCGCCGATGGCTTGTTGCATTTCGTGTACGACATGGGCAAGTCTTCGTGGTCGCAGCAGATGCCGTTTTCTACTTGCAGGGAGTAAGAAGTGTTGCGGATGCCGGAGAAGTTGACGCCGTAGTATTGCTCGAACATGTTTGTTGTTGCGTCAAGGATTGTGCCCTGGCAGCATATGGATGAGGTGGTGTTGCTGAGGGCGGCGCAGCCGCCTGTTAGGGTGCCTATGCAGTCTGGCATGTTCCCTTTCTACTGCGATGTGGATGGTAGGTGGTGCGAAATGGTTCAAGAGGTGGTCTCGTGAGCTTTTCCTTGGTGGTTACCGTGTATCATGGACGGGACTCCAAATGAGATGCAAAAGAAACCGGAAATGAAAGAAGAGAAGAAACGCCGACGAGCCGTAATACTGGTTGACTACAGAGGTGATATCATCGCATTGCAAGAAGAGAAGTAAACAAAAAAGAGGAGAAGGTGATTAAGGAGGCGTGGAGATCGTGGAGCGTGTGTCTTTTGAGTTGCCGAGCGTCGTTCGAATCCTTCGCGACGGACGCACGGTGTTTTATTCATTTCGCTTCCTGGCAAACGATCCGATAGGGCTGCAACATCAGTGCATGCTTGGCGCTATAAGCTCATAATGTGATATCATTAATTTTCCCTCGGCCATATATAAAAGATTGATCTAAACTCCAGCATTCATGTCACATCATTTTACACACTCGCAAAATCACAACCACGACCTTCCATTAACCACACGTAATCGTGAACGCGCCATAGCTTTGAACGGGTGGCTGCGCGCATCCAACAGAATTTCCAATCGAGGTGCCATCAAATGGGAAGCCGTGGTACTGGTTCGTCAAAGTAACACCGCATCCTTGCTGCTGGAACATCTGTAGATAGCATCCCGGTGCACCAGCTTTAGGCGTGGCTGTCAAACTGGCTGACACGGCGCCTCCAAAAGGAATGTTGGCGATGACGCAGCCGCCTTCGGTGACGGTGTAGACTTTGGAGGTTCCGGCGCTGGCGCCTGATGGTTTCTTAGAGGGAAGGTCAGTCAGTGGCCCCGTAAAATAGAAGAGTAAGACACTTACAGTGCTGGCATCTGAGCAGGTATATGATGGGCCGGAGTAGACGGTGACTTGTGCTGAGGCTGGTCCGCCTGCGGCCTTTCGTCTTTCTATCATGTCTGCTGGAGCAGCGAGTGATGTGGAGAAAACGGCAGCAGCAGCGAGAAGAAACTGAAACATGTGGTCAGTATGGTGAGGAGAGCTGAAGGATATGGAATGGCACGTACAGAGGCGAGTTGCATCTTGACTGAAGGTAATGGTGAGTTGGTCGATGTATTGTGGGCTTGTGTGATATAGAGGAAAGAAGAACTATGAGTTGAAAGGCAAGAAGCTTGGGTGTAATCGGTAGTGGTGTTGGAATGGTTGGAGAGGAATGGTGGTCGAGAGTATCCGGGATTCACTCGAGACTTATATACAATTCCCACTACCCCAAGCGTGAGCTAGGCCTTCCATCAGATTGCTACTTGATGGCCACGGCAACTCAAGCGGAGATCCAACACATGCGAGAAGCCTAGATACCGAGCCTATGCGTACTCATCGTTCGGTGGCGCCCGACGCATTTCTCCAGGTGGCGACAGGAATGGCACGATGCATGATAACTCGCATGTGTAGATATCCCATGACGGCTAGAAACAGCCGGATCAAGGCACAGTGCAATTCTAGCTCCGGTCTTTCGCCTCAGCCGCAATGATTTGTGACTTCGATACATATTCAATGTCACAATCCGATAGAATACTCTTTAGACTGGCATGCTCGGCTCACAGCGTTGGTCTCTGCATGATGTACATGCACTTTAGGTACAGTAGTGTCAAAGAACATGATGACTCGACACGTTGATGATGGTTGCCTCAACGAAGTGGACTGGCGTCGGCCTGGATGGGATAGGACGGAAGTCGTGGCTTGCCTGCTGGGCGTAGCGTACCTCCGATAAGGGTCGGCAAATGGAAAAAGCCTCCAGATCGCCAGCGTGGCACCGGAAGCGGGGAGAAAATGCACTAAAACGAGGCTTTTAGGGCCGAGGAGGATCGTGAAAGCAGGCAAACTCTCATCGCTGATTTTTTTGCAGCACGTAAAGTCGCTGAAGGGTCCAGCTTATGATCTCGTCGCAAACACAGAAGACGACAACTTTCATATCGCCTCAACACACAACATTACCGCCTTCTCGCTGCTCGAAAATCCGAGAATTCAAACATGCCCAGTTCTCATGCGGCTCCTCGGCGACGATCACCACAAGGTCTAGGTTAGTGTGGCGTTTAAGCTTATTCGCGGCTAAGCAGTCCCTCAAGCCTTTGCGGCTGAATCTAGAGTCCAGCTTCAGCATACAAAGGATGCATGACGGACGCCATTCCGCATGGTCCTAAGACGTCTAGGCTCTCAGCTCGACAGACAGACAGTTCTCCATGCAGTAATCGCTGGCCAAATTGGACAATCGAGTCTCCCGAAAAGGTATGGGAGTAATGCGTTTTCAGTTCAGCTCGCCCGCCCGCTCTAGCTCGAGAGTGGTGCGATGACTTTCTCAGCGTGCATGGGACTATTGAAATGCCACGACATGTACAGAAGGTGATGTCTTTCTATGCGTTTCTTTTCGTGGCAGAGTCCGGAAGCTTGAAGCGAATCTAGATCCCATCATGTGGCGCTTTGCGGTGTCTTGGTAGCCTGCTCCGCTCAGAGCCTCACGAACCTGAACACCAACCGCAGATTCAGCAACTTTACGCAATGTCCTAAATATGGTATGAGCGAGATGATTCAACTACTTTGGTTCCACACGTCTATTCACACACGCAAAGTTGAAAGCTGGAACGAAAGTCCCAACAGCATACTGGAAGAGCTCCAGCACCTGATATCTCAGGCCTCGGTTTCATGACTTTGCTGACCACGAAGAGTTTCAATTCGTGAGGAACAGCAAAACAGGATGCACCAGTAGGGAGAATTACATCTTTATACTAAGAACGTCAGCAGAAAAACACCAGTCCTCCACCTCAGCTTTTCAAACGTAACACTCACCGGTCGTTAAAAACCCGTTGTCGTCGTGTATGACCAACCGGTTCGTAGGAACAACTATTTGATGCAGGATATGTATTGGATTCCTTGGAATCGTGCCGCCACACCTGCCTCCATCGCTCTGAACAGTTCCACGGTGCCAAAGACTGGAACTATGATCTTGAGAGATGCTGATAGGCGAAGGTCGAGATGGCTGTAGAGACGCATATCTTGCCAGCGTGGACATAGAAACCACATCAAGTGGACTTCTAGAATCACCTCCGTAGGTGTCTGCTAAATAAGATTTGTACTTCAGCTGCTGTACACTCGTGGCCGCGTTTCTCTATCTAGCTATGGTGATTTTTATGGTATTCTTATATCGTCTGTTCAGTTGCGTGTGGGTCACGTGCGTTCCAGACCGCAAGTCCACAGATGTAAGGCGCGTGTGGTCCTAGCAATGCAGCTGGTAAAGGTCCTCAGTCGTCTCACACCGCATCTTAAACAATATGATCCGGTAGTCATCGGCATCGTACCTATCAGCCTGTCGCATAACCGCCGGAACGCAGGAATTACAGGCAATGCAACCCGCAACACGATATTGGCAGTTTCCAGTGCCTACGTGGTCTTCCATGTGGCGGTTGCTGGATACTTGGGTGGTCCGACTGATTCACCCGACTTCGCCCCCCTTTTTAACGGGGAAGGACGACGCTGTGACTATAGACCCAAACGATAATTAGGGAGAATAGCTGTCTAACGCATTCCTGGGATGAGGTGGACGGATTTCAGTTTGGCTGTTTGTAAGGCTGAATTACTTGGACTGGTGGTTCTGGAGCAGATTGTTTATTAGGGTCCTACACGGACATTTTCATTTCGTCCAGACAGTTGATTACTCTATCCTTCACTTCTATGTTTCTATCGATCTTTTTGTTCAATCATTACCAATTGATACCAGAAGTCGAGATTCAATAACTTGGTCATTTTGCCTTCTTCAAGCGTTATGTCATGACTATGAGAGAGAGAAAGCAGGGTCGATAACTTGTATGTGGAAATTCCACCGAAAAGGTGGAATACAGTTTGAAGCGAGATACCGCAGAGGCAGAACAACGAAGAAAAGTTATGGGGAAGCTGCTTGCTAGACAAAAGAGCATGGTTGACATTGGACGACCTGCGTGTTTGATTGCTCAATAAGTCTATGAAAACTGGCAAGAGCCGCCCTTTTTTATACCGTGCGCACGAGCTCCTGTTGCGCTTTCTTTTTTCCCATGAACTTGTCCACCTTTACTATCATGAGAAGCCACGAAGAACAAAGTCGCTTGTTGCACAGAGATCGACTGATAAGCTCTCTAGTATATGGCGTGTTTGCTTTCCGAAAATTTGATCTTGGGTGAAGGGACTGTGGATATCCTGCAGACTGGAGAGAGTGAACATGTCTCCCTTGCAGATGTATGTCGAGTTAAGTACTTGAGAAGGAAGAGTGCTACGCAGAAGTGAAGCGTTCTGTCGTATGGCTGTTGGAGGTATATCAAGGGAAGGGAAGCAGGATAAAAGGCAGAGGAGCCCGTGACATCTATGGAAGAAAACAGGCTCGTTTGTTGCATCATATGGGTAATCTCGTAGAATGAAACATAATGACAAGTCTTAAGGATGCACACGAGACATAATGGACTGATCTAAGAATATCAAAGGTATCATCCATGGTAACAAGCCATACACGGCAATCGAAGAGTGTTGAGTGCAACTCAACCCCGTCTTGTTCGCCACAAAAATACTTTTGAGAGATATCGCGCAAACGCCTGTCCTTGATTATATTTCTTCGTGCGTTAGCTTAGGATAATGTGAGCATCACTTCGCGCGAGGCTCTTACGTGGGTCTTTGGAATGCTAAAGAAGCGGCTGCGTGAGTGTCGCTGGTTTGCATGGAGGCGAGACAATGTGGTAGCTAGAGGTTCAAGCAATGCCGCTGGATGGTGTCTAAGTATTTGGGTCAACATATGTTTTCTCGTAATACAATGAGATATGCGAGACATGGCGAGATGCGAAGAGTGCAATGGGATGTTGCGCTTCTTGTGCCTTAACGACGGACAGCAGCCCATAGGTGTATTTAAATAGAAGAGAAGATTGGAAAGAAATGGATCTACTAGGACCAAGAAAGTAACTACTCTGCGGCAGTCAGTACTGACAACAACGCGAGCTTCGTCGTAGAAGATCAGGTGCCTCTAAGCTGTGTCCCTTCATGACTCTGTGCCAGCACGTATCGGGCATGAGCTCGTGGACCCAGCACGCGCGCCATCTGATGATTCGATGTACTGAGCATAAACCTACTTGGCTGAGCACGTTTTGGGCTTCTTCTAGGCTAGTTCTTTGTGGAAGGAGAAAAATGCACAGACGCTGTATGCAGCTCGTGTAATGTCTCAACCAGCTGATGCGAGCCCTAACCTGAAGGTTGCCTGCGCCCCCGATGCTGAGGCAAATACCCGAGCCAGGCTCAGGAGTTGGGGATATCTCATGTCAGAGACGCTCTTCTTCGCATGTGGCTGAGGCTGGAGCATTGGGTCTTGCGTGGGAGTGTGTCTTGGATCATATAGCACAATCCAACAACGTATATCGTGCGGCTCAAACGGTATGTGTAGCCAGCACAAAGACTCGCGGTTGCTTTGTGGACACTGCCGTAAATACGGCAAGAAAAGCCAGTGGTAGAGAGCGCCCATGAAGCTAAGATGATTTAAATAAATATAAAGCGCGATATTGTCGAAATAGTAATAATCTTGAACAAACAGAAACCTACCAAACTAACTGCTCATAATCATAAATCTCCCACACATGGCCAACGACTGGACTAAGCACCTGCTCTACTTTGTTCTCTTGTTCACTTTCTTCGAGGTCTCGCATGCCGCTCCTCCCGACGATCCTGCGTCACTTTTTCCAATATATGAAGGCTGGATAGCCTTGGGCGACTCGTACGCGGCGGGCATCGGAGCTGGCACAAGAGTGAGGGACAATGACGCAGTGGATCAGAGCCAGTGCAGTCAGTACACCAACGCGTATCCTCGCCTGCTGAAAGAAGCGATCGCGAAACGCGACGGCAGAGAGTAGGTTCTGTGCCACATTTGGGCACACCTGTCGACGACACAAGATTACTGATATGCCCGTCCACAAGATACCCTTTCGAATTTCTTTCGTGCAGCGGTGACACCACAGACAACCTCCTGTCTGGGGGCGAGCGTAGCCAAATCGACCGCTTCAAGGCGTTTGACACTACCAGAGATATCGGAACCTTGTCCATTGGTTGGTCGGGAACGTGCCTTCTATCACACGTGCTATGCTCACAGTTCCTTGCAGGTGGAAATGACGTTGGGTTCGTGGATATCCTAGACGCTTGGTACGTTCGAAGATCCGGTCACGGCTAATGGCTCAGATTCTGACGGGTGGCCAGTATTTTCAAGGTTCGCCTGAACAAAAGTTGCAAGAATACGTTGAACGCAGCCCGGGAGAAGATCTCGAAGCTCGGAGAGACGTTGGAAAAAACATACAACCAAGCCTTGGATGCGGCGAAGGAGACCAATCTTGGAGTCGAGAACTTCAGGCTGTTCATCTCTGGTGCGTTTGAAACTATTCTGTTCAACCTAATCACATTGTGAGCGGACACAATTGCACGCTGGCCACTGCCCCCAGCTGGGACGACTCACTTGCTAAGGGATGACGACAGGCTACGCGCAATTCTTCAATGCGGTGACGGACGACTGCGACCAGCGATCCATGGGATTCTTCCCACTCAGGAATCCATTGCAGTGGCTCCACTCGCATTCCGGGGATAGGGCTATCTGATCCTAGCAGCAGGAAGAACCACGTATCAGGTCGGTTGTTGTCCGGTTCCACGACGTCCTTCTCGCAGAACCTGTGTCCGTCGAAGAGGGGATCAATGTCGATAAAGAGAAGGCGATCGTTTCCCCAATTCGAGTTGACTTTCGTTATGACTTCCTTGATCTTGTCGTTGAGCGCGAGGACGAGATCATTCAAGTCGGTTCGCAGCTGCTTGGTCAACAATGGCTTCCTGAGTGGGA
>Ga0181461_10027_pt2 | contig 10671 bp, 14 predicted proteins | sample InSIn4SAF170_2_FD_119064 | JGI IMG/M metagenome (GOLD analysis project Ga0181461, IMG submission 119064) | Clean room microbial communities from NASA Spacecraft Assembly Facility at Jet Propulsion Laboratory, Pasadena, California, USA -... ...
TTCTAATGATAATCAACTACACTAATATCACGATGAAGGAAAGATAAACAGGTTGTCCAGCATCGAATACAGAAACTACTCTACCCACTGAAAATGCTTGCATCGGGACTTTGACGCCGTTGACATGCATTAAAGAAGAGACCGAACTGCAATCTCGTGAGCCTCGAAGGTCCCTTGCTTGCAAAAAGTTACACTCGAGCATATTTGAAACCTCTTTCGAGTTATTCATGACGACATCAATCTCCAGTCTTGCGCGTGACTCCAATATTTACTGGCCTTCCAGTGTGTTGTCTCCATCCAAGCGACGACATCAACTGTCGTACCACACAAGTGCCTTGTTCTTGTCATACGTTCTCGTTTAACGAACACGAGCAAGGGGATGGTAGGACCAAAAACAGAACCATTGTCCCGGAACACCTCGAGGTATCACAAGCAAGCGCGAGGAGGCCCAATCCTTCTTCGTTTCGTGCGACCCGAGCAGCATGCATGTATGGGTGCTTTAGCATGCGGAACGTAAAGTGTCGTTTTCGTTCCTCCATTTGGACAGACGAACGCACCACGGTAATCCTAAAGCTGCTTTTGACTCGGGACAGAATTGGGGAAGGTACCTGAATTCCGCAAGCCATCAGCACCAAGCATTCTGTGTATGCCTGTGGTTCTGGCATAAGCCTCCCGAGCATCTTCTAATCAAGGCGGCAAGTCAAAGCAAGGAATCACGCTCTCGGCAGCCCCGTGTCGCTGTGTCACTCTCAATCCCAAGTTCTCGAAATCGGGTCTGCACGCGGCCGCGCCCCCTTGTCTCAGTGGAGTCCGTCGTTTGTCGTTTGCCGTTTCCTCCAATTGTGGACAGGAAAGCACGTTAGTGACATTCAGAAGGTGCCTTGTCAGTAGTTTCCTTTTTTCAGGACTTTCGTTGGTTTGGTTTCACGGGAGGAACTGGTTTGTGTGTGATTGGAGATTCGATTGTTGTCGGGAGGGAATTGCAAGTGAACCACTCCCAGCATCTTTTGTTAATGCTCAATGTACTATGGTGTGTATGTTTAGTGTGTTTATATATAAATATCATGGACAGATAAGTGTAAAGATTGCAGCTCCAAACCCTTGCCGTCATATGAATATGAGGAAGACGAATCTTGCGGCTGTTAGGTACTTTCGTACATGTAAATTCCAACGGGTATGTCCTAAAAAGCACCCTTACAGCGCCTTTTCATTGCAAATATCAAATTTCCCGCGGAATGGGTAACCATACAATGAAATTAAACAGGGAAAGTACACAAAATACCTGAGTATGCGTTGCCTAACAGCCCTCTTTCGCTCGAAGATTGATGGATTTTCATGTGTTGTTGCATTAACCTGCGCTCTAGATAGCAACATACATTTTCCAGTCCAATAAAAAAACCACTTCTGTTTTTACGCATGGAAACGCAGTGCCGGACTTGAAAAGCAGAAGAATGAAGACGAAAACACGGTGATGAGATTGGGACTAGTAAAAAGATATGGCCGTGGCTTCCATGAGAGGTACCTAGTAGATGGCTTCTCACATCATTCAGAATACACCAACCACTCAATTAACGTATTAATCATCTCTACCGATTCTAGCAACACAAGACTGTAAATAAGACCTCGAGAAACGCTATTTCTGAACCTCGGTCGTGATGAGTGACGTGAGATATCACGATTTCGAATAGCTACCATTGCCTACATCGAGCAGTGATTGATATCGCCGACGTCTGGAACAGGGGTTTAGATATGGATTTCGTTCCGTGATGCCCATTGCACAGGGGGAGACATGGGAATATCGCGAGCATGCCGCCCATCTGAAGATGTCTTGTTGATGCGGCCATCATATCAGGGACAGCTCCTTACGATGATGCTAAACCACGGTGCTGTCTGGTTCGAATACCAACACGTAGGTGAATGATGCATACTAATTCGATAACTGGACAACCTGATTACTCTATCGATATCGTGGTGTCATGCCAGTTGAAATACATGGGCGGGCTATTAACAGCTATTGTTCGCCACTACGCGTTTTGAGGGGCTCGACATGTCGTCAATCGAAGCTACAATAACATATCTCACACAGTCGAGCTGCTGCCCCAGTAAACCAAAATATAACACCGAGCATACAGCTCAATCAAATCAAGACATTGCCAGTCACTTACGAAATGCTTTGCATGGTTGTCATCTCTATGACGAACAACGGTGCAGGCTTCAACGAACATTCACATCAAAGAACTAAATCAACCACCTACCCAAGCATTTGCCGTTTCAATCCAAACCACGTCATGTCCGCTGAATCCTGCATCGACAGCAACGCCTAGCGCAGCATCACGACTATCAACCACCACCCTTCGTCACGACTTGTCCCCATGCTATCGCACGGAACATTGAGAATCGAGGCCGTAAGCGTGTTTGAAACCGGGGCACCTTCGGGCGGAAGGTGAAACGGAGTAATACCCGCACAAAACGTTCGTGCCTTTGGGCGGTTATCCCCAAGATCAGCCTCGTTGCAGAGATAAAGCGCGACTCAATGTCTCCCCGGCAAGAGTGGGAACAGAAAAGGGGGCGGATGTGTCGGGGAAACGGTTCTGTGGCCGTTTTGTCGCACGGCTCGGCTGACATCGGCCGTAGAAGTGAGTGGTTTTAACACATGGCGAATAGATGATCTGCAAGGGGAAGAAACACGTCAGTTGGGATTGTCGGGTTTGGGAAGGCGAGTGATGTGAGATGTTCGATGTCTCAGCAGGAGAGCGGCTGTGGAGGATTCGATAGCATCGCGATCACGACCGGTTCAATGGATGTCTTTTTCGTCTTTTCGAAAGGATCCGCCTTAGAGACCGCCATTGATCTACGGCGCTGTTGACCAATCGTACCAAATAACCCGCGCGTCAATGATGAATGGCAGAGCGGGCAGTCTGGAAGACGCTGGTGTCGGGTATTACTGACCTTTGCAAGCTGGTGATGATCTGCCGGCGAAGCAATCTCTCGCACACACGAATTCTCTGCCGAAATTTGGCTGGTAGGGTCGACTTAATTCCGGCAGAGGATTCGTGTGCGCGAGAGGCAATTTGTACAACGACGATCATGGTCGATCCGGCACGAAGCATCAGCTCATGGTCGTCCAGGTCTGGCCAATCAGCCTAAGAGATTCATCGAGGGGCACTCGACAGTGGTTTCTCGGATTCGGCTTGCTATGTTTAGGCGCATATGATGGGTGATAGATTCAGTTGAATACTTGCTGAACATAATTGCAACATCGATGTTCGCGCTAACCCTGGCCAACATCACCGATTTCCGTTTACGCTCAGGAAAACCAGCAGCGAGTGGCTTGTAGGAGGGGCCGGTAGTGTAGCCAACCAACCTCACTGATCGGGCTTCTTCTCCCTCAGGCACGAATTTGATTTGCAGCGATACGATTTCAAACCATTCATGCAGGGCTAGGGCCCGTTCGGTCCTATACGGCGATGCAGAATGCTCATCTCCGCATTTTGGACAGCCGCCTGCTCGAAGTAATTCGATGGAAAATCTTAAGGAAAACCGACAAAGGCACGCATCAGCCGACTTTCCGAGGGTTCTTCGTTGTGATACACGAATCACTAGAAACGATCGGCTACTTATTGACTTTGAGGGTAAGAAAAAACATTGGTTGTTCGTTGGCCATGAAGTTCTGATGAGCGCCGGTGGCCTGATGGATCTTGGCCTGACTGAGCTGTCGACCCGTCACGGTGGAGAGATAACGGAAGATGCCAGGGAACTGTTCAGCAGGTGTTGGATAAGGGCGCGTACCAACCTCACGGTCCGCTCGCGATTGTTTCATTGCCAAACATCAGGTGAGCGGAGCGTGAGCACGAGCGTGGAGGCCATCCGACATGAGTGATTATGCATAACTGAACGGGCTTGAAGTCCTTCCGCATCGGGCTGCATGGTCGCTCGAACGCAGATGAAAGGTGGAGTTCAGCGAGATGTTGAAAGCGTCCAGACGTCATGGCCATAGCTGGCAACCGGTGCTACTGCAGGCAGTCTTGTAGTGTCGTTGCTTGATGAGTAAATCGTGCAGAACGGACGATCATTGAGTGCGACGGATCCCCAGAAACCGTTGCAGTAGCGACCTAGATCTGGCACCCCACTGCTTTCGAAACTGGAAATAGAGATACAGTTGCTGTCCTGGCGTCGAAGGTTGAACGGCGAAAAGAAAGCGTTTGCTTCTGGTAGCCTGCTGCATCCAGAACATGGTGCCGGAACTTGATTCCTATCATCGTAGAGGATGAGCCTGTTGTCTGGCTGACAGGTCAGGATCAGCGCGTGCGTTGTCTTCATTGTCTACACGCCGTGCGTTACGAGACCGTGCCTCTGTTCTCCAGGGAGGGATATTCCCACCACCACGACGTGCAGTTGTTGAAGTCGAGCGGTTGCGCGGCGCATCGCTCCATGATTTGATCGGCGGCTGCAGCCCTTTGCATCTCCGCCAGCCACCAATATTTCCGTACAGTAGCGTCGCAGGGCAGGGCATGCTTATTGCTGCACCGCCGCGCATTTGTTATCCAGTCGCGCATGCAGCCTGTCGTGCAGTCCGTTGCTCGGCTTCGATGGCACCCATGCTTGAGAGCACCCAGCGGGCCCATGGATACCCTGCGGCTCGGCTTGGAACCGCACGCAGCTCTTCGCTGGCTTGTTTTAAATCCGAATCCTCAGCCTTCGCTCTTAGCTAGGGATGCCGGTGGAGAGCCGTGATTGCCAATCCAGGCTGTTGGATCGTGAGCGCACTGTGATTTTTACTAGATAGATGCAAGAGCGATTCTCTACTCGTTAGGTTGCCAGACGCATACAAGATGAAAGATCAAGCCGACCGAGGCCTAGGCATACAAGCTTATCCTTACAGTGGACGGCCCTCCTGCGCTGTCACTCAGGGTCCGAGGAGTCTACCGGCCGCCCTTGAACTATTACCGGATGTCAATTCACGCTTTTGGCAGGGCGAATGCATCGGTGAAGATCTCGATCAGCAGGAGAAGCACTTGATCGAGCGTTACGCCCTCTTCGCATTGTCGCTCTCCACCGCGTTCCGCATGGCTTTCAATATGCAAGCAACTTGCTTTGCTCCGATGTGTATTGGCCATCACCATAGGGCGCAAGGAGGGACGAGATGCCTGCAGCAAGCCATGACCCTGCCATGTGGCCGACTTTGGATTTTGGAGGTTGTAAAACCGCTCAGTTTTTGCAGCGACATGGCGCAGAAACTTGTGATCATTTTGCTGGACAGAGCAGACTCTCGGGTATTCTGAACCGATACGTCAGCTTGATGCCAAATCGTTTTCGGGACCAGCTTCAGTCGAGAAGTGACTTGACTTGTGTGTAACAACACCAGGTCCGAAGCGTCCGAAAGGGTCTCTGAAGTTGATCATGCTGTCGTCAAAGGTACAGCCATAAATAGGCACTCCTGATGTCTTGTACCACGCCAAGAACAAGCAAATAAATCTCCGGGACATGGTAAGGTCTGTGCCACGCCTTAGCAAGCCTATCAGCCACGCGCAACATGTGAAATCGCCCTGTGAGAATGAGCGACATTCAAGTTGAGCTCACGATTTGGCCGTCCAAGGTTCCGGACCAACTTCGAACCATTGATCGGATTTGACAAGATTGGCCTGTAGGCATCGGCGGTGCAGACGAGGGTCGGTTTGTTTTCGTTGTTGGCTAGACTGACAATCAGTTACCAATCATCAATGCCATTTGACAGGCGCTTGAATCCTCGGAGGAAGTCCCAGGCACAGTATGAAGGATTCCGCATTGGGGACCGCCACATTCCCTTTTCAGCGGGCGGATGTGCCTCTGGATGCGCTAGATTAGCTCTTGTTTGCAACCGGTTAATCGATGATGACGCTATGGGAACTACGATGATCGGGAGCCTCCCCATTGAGTTGTAAACAACTCATCGTAGCAAGTGTCCCTGGAACCCGAGATGTATTTGACGCACAAGCTTCAAAGATGTGTCTGGCTGGAACTTAGGTGAATCCTTGGTGATTGTTCGCATGGTTGGGTAAAGAGCTCTAGGATCTCGCACTAATGAAGTTGGACGCGGCGGGGAGTTGCAACGTTTGCGGAGGATTCTAGTCGTCGTTCAGACCCTTCAGGGAAGCATCAGTGCAAAGGTAAAATACTGTCGCAGAGCATGGGTGCTGCCATCGTCGTTGTTGCAGTGAAGTAGTCAGCACACGTTATGAGGCCAACTAGTAGTCTTGTTTCGCCAACAGAATGGCCAACGCGGAAGTTTCAAGCAACGAGAAGAGACTTCGTAGGTAAAGTAAAAACTTTGTGCCTTTGCGACGAACAAGTCAATTGGCTACGAAGTGCAATGCGTAAAAGATGGCAATGCGGCCCAGCTGGTCGCGGCGAATGCTCCTGGAAAACAATGATAGTTTGTTCACACGCCTTTCATCGTCTCGTCTTCGGTGTTGATTGAGACGGCTTACTGCCTGCCAGGCGCCGATGTGGGCCTGTGGGCTGAAGCCACCTTGAAGATCCGCATCAACAGCCGACCATAAGCGAGAGTTCACTGGGATCTATGCACATTGTAGTCGTTGATCGGATGGCCTCGACAGAGGCATGTGTGACAGCTCAGCAAGTCTCAGAGCATGCTTTCCATTTCAGGTCGATCTGTTGGAGTAGGAGGAGGTGGGAAGTGGTGGTGACAGTATTGCATTTCCCAGCTCCAGGCTTGGAAAGCAGCCAAAATATATCTTCGCGCCCGCATGTGTCCTTTTGGAGGGCCTCCGGACAGCGGGAGCAGCAAGTCCTTCGAGCAACGCAGAAATTCTCCAAACGTGCGCCGTCTGTGACAGCAATCATAAAATCGACATGGTAAATATCTATATTCTCACGCGTTTACATGCGTTGTCATTAAAACAGGTGTGCTTGAACGCCGGACAGGCATCTCGAGGTCACCCTTGAAAGATTCTGGTTGCCAACAAGGGTGTGGCGTGCGGCCCACAACCCACTTTTCCTCGCCTGTCTGCGGATCATGGCCGGGGATAACGCCGCAAGGACCCTTCTGCAACAACTTCGAGCAGAGCTTGGAAGGATTGGTGGATAGGGGCAGGGTGGGTGAGGGAGGAAACCAAGACGTAAAGTTACCCAGTTATGAAACACATAGGGCTGTGAGCTACGGCCGCTTTTGTCGAAGGCTGAAGCGAGGCGCAGAGCCAAGACGAAAGCTTAAGTCGTCACCGACCTCAGTGCCAGCGCCAGCGCCAGTGCCTTCTGGTCGACCATCAAGAACGAATTTTATAGGTGTGTATCGATGGAGAAAGGCATTTGAGTAGCCTCCTCAGTTCCAGGCTCCAGGCACATTTCGACCATGGATGCAAAGGAACATCGAGGGCTTGTCTCAACAACAATGAGCCAAGAACACGCCACACCCGCGCTCGACGACTATGGTTGTTAGGCGGCGACAGACTCGACGGGAGAAGGTTTGGCACGAAGCTAGCTGTGCTAGTTGTCTAATGTGCCTGTCGGATGCCCAGACGAAGGAGAGCAGCAAAGCTAGGTTAGCGGTATGCCGTCCGCATGGTCCGGCCAGGACGGAAGGGCGAGGCCTCCGGGTTAAATAAATGCTTTCTATGACGAGAGCAACGATAATTGCGAGGCAAGGAGCGGTTCGGAAGCGTCCATGGCCTGCGGTTCTCCTGCGTGGCACAGGCGGGAATTGATGGGTGGCAACGGGACGAGCGAGAATCAGCAACCGCGGTGGGCAGGTAGAGAGTACGGCTCGGGCAAGTCACCGAGCTACCAGAAGCCAACGAAGGGACACTCCAGGTGGACGGAGGAGGCATTGGTTCGATGAGAAGAGCTGGAGAGGAGAAACGAGATGAGGCGATGAGGCGATGAGGCGATGAGATGAGGAGAGCGAGCAGTGGAGGAGGCAGTGGAGGCAGTGGAGGCAGGAAAGGGCCGGGGCAGGCACGACGAGAGCCAGACGGCCAAGCGGCACCACCCCACGCCCCGAGCGCCCGTCCGCTTCAGCTTCAGCCTCTGCTCTGCCTCCCGGCCACTCTGCGTCGCTCTTTCGACTCTATCTCCACCCTCCACTCGATGACGGCGACGCTCTGCTGCTGCTGCTGCCATCATCCATCCTCCATCATGCCAGTCATCGTCCGTCCTTTTTTCTCACGCACCATGCCGTACGCTCCGCTCGGCCGCTTCATTGCCCGCGGCCGCTCACTCTCGCTCAGCTGCTCCCAACCCTCCGTACTCCGCCGTTGGAGCCCGCGTTTCGTTGTCCCTTGTGGTCCCCCACAGCGCTGTCAGCATCCTCCATCTGACGCCGATGGACGCTGCGCTGGAAGGAATCATTATCTGCGCTGAGCCTGTGCAGTCGCGGCTTGGAGTGCGAGCGCTGCCTCCACGGGTGAGCCCCTCGTTAATTATAGTACAGTTTCCGTGGTCGAACTGCTCTACCCACACCACCGAAGCCACCAGAACGTCCGACGAGCCTCAACCCTGTTGCGGGTGGCCTCTCCTCACCTCGCACAGGCGCTACCGCTACCCTATGCATTTTGTTTCCGCCAGCACGGTTGCCAGAGGCGGAGCGACTTTGTTTCCCATCTGACGCACCACCTTTCCACACAAGACACCCGTCCCAGCGCAAACCGTCTGCATGGAATCGGCCTACCTGGTCCGTCCTCCCTTTGTGCTACCTTCAACGAAGTGCCACGGCGCTGGACGATGACATGATAGACTCCGTCTGTGGCCTTTTCCTTCCCGCCTGCCTGCTGCATGCTCCGGCTTTTGTAGCAAAGCCTTCGTGCCCTGAGCAATGTGGAATGGATGGATTCGGCATCGACAAATCGGCATCCTCTACGACGGTACGAGGAAACAGTGGTAACGTAGCTTGCCGCGCCCATGGCTTCCCACGATCGACATTGGAGAGTGCCTTGCTCACGGTCAGCCATCGCTCATTCAGGCAACTGAGGCTGGCAGATGTCCTTCGCTGCCATGACCTAAGCTAGAGCGGATCTACGGTTACAAGGGGCTACAGTGCAGTCGCCGTCTGATGTCTATCGTGGACCTCCTGTAGTGTCTTTGCACTCGGCACCTGTCTGACAAAGGCTCTGGTGCCTTTCTGTGCCCGATTCAGCAGCACCTCTTGGGCCGGATTGGAAACAGCCCTTTTCCCTGAACGCGAGTTCCTGGCCCCCCGAAGTCCTGATACTTTCTTTCCTTATCGTCGAAGCCGGCTTGGCTACTTTTAGCAGCATCTCCACCCGCGACCCGGACATCACGTCCAACCCTGGGGCACGCCCAGTAACGTCGCATTTCCCTCCTCTTCGCACCCACATCGCTCTGCGCGTGCCCGGCTGTTTTCACTGACGGGAGCCGCCACCTTCCAGGTCGTCTCATCCTTGTCCTTTTGACTCTGGCTGTCCACATCGCTCGAAGCACTATTGTTTTCATCCGCAACTAAGATTGTCACTCCAAGGCTTGGTCAACTGCCTGCTTATGCTTTGCTGTCCCCTCCACTCCGAAACCTCTCTGTTGGTGCTTACGTACATTGGGAGGCATTCACATTCAATACCCTAAAGCCCGTATGTTTTGTGTTATGGCAGAGCCAATACCCTAAGCCTACCGTACGTACCCACTTGCTCAATTCGCTCAAATATCAAACTCGCCCGCAATCCTGGTCTCAGCACTGCTTTCGTATAGTTGCTGTGTTGCTCCCCTCCTTCTGTCGACCATTCGTCCGGACCAGGCTCATAGCTATCTCCATCGACTTGCTCACCCGGTCCAACGCACTTCATCTTCATTCTCTCTGCCGCCAATCGCAGCCAAAATACAATTATCTCCCGACACGGTCGTGACCGTGCTACTTTCAACCAGCCAAAATGGTCTTTTGTACCTATTGTGGGCAGTCTTTCACAAGAGACGAACATCTTGAACGGCATATTCTTACGCGTAAGACATCCATTCCCTAGCTCTTTCTCAGATTTTCCCAGTTGACAGGTTGTCCTTGCAGACACCAACGTGAAGCCATACAAATGCTTCACCTGTCACATGTCGTTCGCTCGCAGGTATGTCGCTCGCTCGATTTCTCATACGCATCCTATTCCATCAATTTAGTCGTGTCCTTCAATCAAGTGACTCTCACTCTTACTGATCACTGTACCAGAGATCTGCTCCAGCGACATTATACTGTTCATGGCCGGGACCAGAACAACCAAGAAGGGTTACCACCAAGTGCTGGAATAATCCCCAAGTCTGCCGGACGAACCCCCATCGCGTGCAGCAACTGTGCAAAGACGAAGACAAAGTGTGACAAGAAGTTTCCTTGCAGTCGATGTGCTAGCCGAAACCTACGGTGCACCCTCCGTCCCACACGTAGAGCTTCAAAGCAGCAGATCCCGACGCAGTCGGGAGTAGCGGCTGACGGCACCACAACGCCTGAGAGCGGCTCAAGCGAAAACCAGAACCACTCCAACAGTAGTTCTCCCCAACCGCAGCCACAGCCCCAGCAGCAGCAGCAAACGCTACAATCGGAGCTATCGGGTCAGGTTCCCCGTCAGAATCCGACACCGGACGAGAAGCATGGTGGAATGGAGGCTCCGTCGTTCTTCGAACAAAGTCCACGAAGCTCTCAAGGTCCGTTGATACCGAACACCATCTCTCCTCTTACACCACCCA
>Ga0181461_10045_pt1 | contig 10607 bp, 12 predicted proteins | sample InSIn4SAF170_2_FD_119064 | JGI IMG/M metagenome (GOLD analysis project Ga0181461, IMG submission 119064) | Clean room microbial communities from NASA Spacecraft Assembly Facility at Jet Propulsion Laboratory, Pasadena, California, USA -... ...
CTGCAGCATCCATAATGAGAAATGTTTTTGAACCAGATTGTACACTGCGGCCGTACCTTGACTCTCTTTTCGCGACACCTGTTACATGCAATTCCAACATGGGACCGGCTTCGGCGCTGTACGGTGGGTACAGACAATGCAGGTCGTGCTGTCAAGCTCGTAGGCGCGCGCGAATTTGCTGCTGGCAGGAGCTGTTTGTACATCTGCAATGGCAGTGTTGGCGTCAATGGCTCGAGTCGAGGACCTGGCGCCGCCGCCATTATACCGTTCTGGTGATGGTTTCTCCCCAGTAGCCAGGGTATTCAAAGCACTTGGGAAGAAAACGGCGAGACACCAGGAGATCGTCTCGAGGGGTCGGCTACATAGGTCTTTCGTCGATCGAGGGACATGGAAACGGGGTTCTCCATCGTGGCGGGTTGCCATCGGCGTGTTCCGCGGAAGGCTGATCGAATCGTATCGTGTCGCTTGAACCGCGGTTGTACAAGCGTCCTTGCCACCTTCCTCCGGAGATGTTTGTATCTGCAAACAGCATGGCCGATGTTAGTTGACGTAGTTGGTTGGTGGTGGTGAAGTAGCCCAGTGCTTTTTGAGAGTGCCAACGCGCAAAGGGTCGCACACGGCTTGCATGCCTGGCGTAGCTGGAAACAGGCACTTTGAAATCTGAAAGCCAATATTTGCTTTTGTTGTCATCCTCTGCGTCCATTTTGAAGTTCCACCACAGCGTGTGAAAGTCGACAGGTCAGCCTGGTTGTACCAGCAAATTACAGTTCCGATCGACCACTGTTCCTCAAATTCCTACTGGACCACGTCGAAAGTGTATCCTCCTGCAGCCGGTTAAACTGTGGATGAGTGCGAGGTTTCAGGGATGCTCTGCCACCTCGCTGCATGTTGGATGATCCTTGAACTAGACGAAGGTGCCACCGACTTGACTTTGCCGCCCATCCCAACCACGAGAGAAGCCTACATCGTTGAACTCTCGTAGCGAAGTCGCAGGCTGAGTGCGAGAGGAAGATCTAGTACTGGATGGTTTCTCCCCAAGTTGCATCCCAGTTGGGCAGGAAGTCAACAAAAGATTCCTGGTCAGAATCGCTGGAAAGGGATTGTCCTATGTATTTCCAAATGTGATCTCGAATTTGGATGCAATCGCAGTTGACGTGGTTAAAGCACAAAGCTTGCAATGACGAGAGCTCTAAATGAAGCCCTTGCATTGCTTGTCGCAGAGTCATGTTCACTGTCTGAACGGTTCGTAATCGGTCTTCTAATTCTTGTTCAAGCATTTTTCGCTTCCTGCGCGATTTGGTCGCCGCTGCTCGACTTTTGACGAGAACTTTTTCGCGATCTGTTTCGTTGAGAGGTCGATAACTGCTAGTATCTTCTCGTCTTGATGCTTTCTGCTTCTTCTTGGGCGCTGATTCTTCCGTCATCTTAGGGAGTAGCGGAACGTTTGATGTGATAGGCACAAATCGCGGTTTATGGCTGGCCATCGCTGTTTCATTCCCTTCTCGAAAGTGTGTATCGGTCGATGAGAAGCGAGAGGTCATTGCGAGCTTCGAAATGAACAATTTGCGTGAAAATCCAACAAAATGTCCATCTAAGTTTCCAGTGACTGATAAGCCTTCGGACGTATGATGAAGCGTAGCGGACGAAAGAAAATTCTGAATGGAACAAGTGTCAGTCCGTCAATTATTCAACCATGCCGCTCTGTCTCTGGAGTTTGGAATTTTCTGCGTACTTATGCTCTTCCAGAATCGATATGTACTGTAACAATGCAACGTCAGCTACCACGTAATGTGACTCTATTCCACCAGATCCAATGTGTTGGGTTCCAGTGTTGCCTGAAATCGTACAGATCAGATCATGCAGAACGGTCGACTTTGGTAATATGTATGTGGGAGGCGCGTCTGCCTGAATCCGTTCGGTTTTCGAGAGTCAGACGACGTGGGGTTCAGGTTGGTTGATGGGAAAAGGACCACCCTTCGACTACGGATTACTATACGACACTGAGGAAATGTGGATGCCTTTGCATCGAAGTCTGCTCACCATGCCTGGTTCCCATCAGCTATAACTGTCCAATGACGGAGCGTCTGGAATGTTGGCCTGTGATCCTGATTGGCGCTGGTCCCGACCAGTAGAACACTGCTGGACGGACAAGGTTGGAAAAGTCTGGTGGTACAAGAACTAGTCATGGAGCGGACTTCATCCATTGCTCAACGCCGCAACCAGTAGCGAAATGATCTGACGGTGCGTCTTCAAGGATGCAAGAAGCAAATGGGAATAATACCTTGTTTCCTGCATCTGTGTCCAAGGACACTAGGCAGGCGGCAGCGCACCCGTCCGATCCGCGGTCGTTTTCGTTCATCGGATTTTCAGCACCTGACAAACACGGTCTGTTGATCTGCGCCGTGTCCAGTCGGTCGGGAATTATGGTGAGGCGAACGGCCATCCTGGAGTCGTACAGGCGTGAAAAATGTGTGAATAATGGCTTGCTTGTATCACGTCGTGTGCAGCAAGGACATTTGTCGAAGTGATCGAAAGGTTATCTTTGCTGCAGACTTGAGAAGCTGTTCTTGGCCGCACAAACCAAGACTCGATGGTGTGAAGCGGTCCTCAAAAAACACTGGCATGCGGCTATTGGCTTTGTGTTGCTTTTTCTGCCTTCCATCAATGGGATGTGTGCTGACGAGGCGTGGCTGTTGCACGGAAGGGAAGTGCGACAGCTACCAGGCAGGCTAGGGTACGCCAGGGCTCGTATTCTGGGATGGCTGATGAACGGGGTGCAGAGGCTGGAACCGTCGTGCGTACGCATGCGTCGAATAGAGATGCTGTTTCTGAGACGGAAAGATGAAGGAGTTGGTGGAGGGTGGAAGGAGACGGAAGCGGAGAGAACGAGAGGAGAATTAGCGAGAAGGGAAGCGAAGAGAGCAGAAGGTGCCGTATGCTTTCACCTCTGCCAGCCATCACGTGTGGCGCTGCAGCCCGTTGTCCTTTCACTTCCCACATTGCAACGTCACCTGGTCAGTCACAGCACACCGCAACCTCCAAGTCATCATGAGATTCAGCCCATCGCATATTCCAGGAGCCAGATGCTGGAAGCCCCGATTCCGGTGCCTAGTCCGAAACCACGAACCTTAACGAGTACACTTCCCGCTCCTGCAGAAAAAATAATATCTTCGGCTCCGAGGCCCTCCATCTAGATTCAGCCTTGCTGGCGTGACTCTTCATAGAATATCATGATCATGCTTTTATAGGCATCTCTCGAGGTGGTTCTTTGCTAGCGTCCTTGGAGAAACGGAACGGCCCTGAAAGCCTGCGTTAGTTGGCATCGAAATAATGCATGACACTAGATGGAACACACTACCCACCTTATGTCCGACAACTACCAATCCTTTCTCCTGGGGAGAACGCCGGATCCTTCGTCGGTCTAGACTACATGAAGAAGCAGTCGCGTAGGGGCTACTTCGGCCCTTTCTTGCAGCATTTATGGACCGATTTTGATGCCGGATTTGAGGAGCTCCGATGCAATCTGGAGGGGTGCAGGAGCTCAGAACTATTGATCAGTCATAAAGATACGTATAGCTTCTGCTCATTGCTCTGGAGGCTACCACTGCTATCCTTGAATCGCGCGTACATTCGCAGATATCAAATTACGGGAAGATCTACGTGCGAGCAAGTTCAATGAGAAATTGGGGTGTGGCATGTCGCGGAAGCCACCGGGTCTACACATCTGTGTGCATGGTAGATACAAGTCGAAGGATCCTTTGACTGTCTTGCAAAATGGAGAGAATCGTTTTGCTTTGCCTTATGGTCGGATGAGCTGATTTGCGCATTCATATATCACCTCAGGGATCAAGAGACGAGAATGATGGGAAATATCTCATTATCTGATCACCTCCGTGTACTATGAAGTGAAGCATGTCGATTCCAGTTCGCACGCAGACCCAGAAAACATGGCTAATTTAATCAAAAACGTCCTCCTCAGCTGGATCACGGCCTCCCCTCTTCTTCATCTCTTCGAGGTAGTCCTCATCAGATTCAAGGTTGAACTCCAGTGGGTGTGTAATAGGAAGAATTGGGATACCCTTCTCTTCCAAAACCTTGAGTCGTTTCGCAGTCCATGGCTTACTTCGGTTGATGCTATAGATCTTGATCCTATGACACGATGAGGTGACATGAAGATCCCAATTCCTATTAATTTGTTAGTTAGTTCCATTTAGAGTGTAGCAGAGGACGCAACACACCAAGCTGATCTCACAAACGTAGGTTGCGTGTTCAAAGCATTGTCCCATGTCCTCACGCAAAACTCCAGCCACCCTTCAGCATCAACCGGAATCTCAATCTGCCATAATCTCCAAGCATAGTAGTACTTTTTCGTCATGTTCTCATAGGGAACCTCGTACCAGACGGAACCACCATCGCCTGAAACCTCAACTCTTTCAGGCCAGTGGCCGCCACCACTGTACGCCCAGCCCCGCAGCGTGATCTTGCCATCATGAATAATCTGCTCTTGGTCGACAGGTGTCATGATTGCGCTGGATACAGGCATATCCTGGATCGAGAAACCATTGCTGTAGAAAGCATTCTGCTTGCCAATTTGAGGTGTGTAGTAGATGTATTCCTTCATTTGAACAGGAGCCATACTCGGACCTTTGATCGCTTTGATCTGATAAAGCCACTTACAACTGCGTGCACCGATATATCCAAATACGAGAGTTCGTAACGGAAACCCATGAATGCGTGTGAGAGGCTTGCCGTTCATTTCCCAGCATACGAGAACCTCGTTGAGTTTCACCTTCCGCCACGGTACACTGACCACGTAATTGTACACTTCGCCCTTTTTAAAGTAGGTATCAGCACCGAAGAACTCGAGATGATCAGCGCCGTCTTTCAGGCCGCCACAATATTTGATGATCTTTTTCAAGCTGACACCAGTCCAAGTTGCCGTTCCGATCGCGCCTTCGGACCACGGTGCGTTGATGAGTTCGTCGCCGTCGCCGGGATATTCGTGTATTTGCTCGATACGGCGGGTTCCGGAACACTGGATTGTAACTGTGTTTGTCTGACGAGGAAAGATGTTTTCATCCTGGAGTTCTCTCAACGTCAATTTCTTGGGGTTGTTGACTAGACCGGTGATGTCGAGCGAAAAGGCATCTCCATCAATTTCAGGAACACCGCCATGGTTACGGACGAAGAAATCTGGAGTTGGAGTTATCTCAGTTTCAACCAAACGGGCCTATTGGATCCGTTATTATAAGCGTAGATCGAATCCAGACCGTAGTACATACTCTGGGCGGCTCGCCATTGTAAGGAAACTGAAGGACGTGAATCATGTCCTCTGATTTCTCTTCTTTGACATATTTCCAGCTGATGTTGGGGATGTCCTTCAGCGTCGGCCCCATCGCATAGTGATACTGCTTCCATCTAACACCTTCAAGAATGGGATTTGTCTTTGGAAGAGGCTGGAGTTGAAACTCGGGGGGCTGCAGTTTGACGTTCAGCTATTTAGAAAACCACTTGAAGGAGTATCGATTTGACTTCGCATACTTTAGGAAACTGGTAGTTCTTGAGGACCGCAGCAGCCTCTTTCTTCTTCTCTGGATAGCGCTCCCATTCCACGTAGCCTTTCCAACCTTCTTTTTCCTCGGCAAAGTAGGGCTCTTGGCCAACTTGCGAGAAGGTCTCGGCTGCGACCTCCTTGAACACTGGGACCTCTTGTTGATCTGGAGCGGGAGCGGATGCGGTCGACATTATTGCACGAAGGACGCGAAAGTTAAAATATTCGACGAATCAAGCAAGAAAGCAACGACTTCGCGGGAGCCTTCCACGCAGAATACAACTAGCTTTTGATCTCTTGACTGGCAAAGGACTCTCTATCCGGGAGATCCGCACATCCATCTATTTAGTTTATTTTCAAAGTGATAGCGCGTGCATGCGTGCGAAAGCTTTCTACCACCGTGTAGGACGAAAGAAAAAATACGTCATGATGATCTCGATATGTGATTTTGTTAATCTCACGGACGAAATTTCTCGTTAGAATTGAGCATCGTTCCCTGCTGATTGGGTGGGTCACGGCAGGGGCACGATGAACGTTTTGCCTAATCGATGCATCAACTCCGTCAAGCTTTTTGCTTGTGGAGATAACGGTTCGCGAAAGCCGGTCGGGAAGATAGTGGAAACACTTGAAAATATGTTTAAAATATGAAAGACTATGCGATCTGGACTCATGTGAACGGAGTACTCAAGGTTGCTATTTAATGTCGTTCACCGTGTCAGTATTTCATTTGAACCGCTTCTCTTTGGGATATGTACACATGCATGTCTACAATCAAAACTTGTCGTCCCCGAGTTCTATGATCTTAACTCCGAGCTTGCGACAAAATGTCTTGACTTTTGTGCCGCTTCTTTCGTGGCAGACATGCCCACGCTGATCTGCTGCAACTTCGCTTGGACAGCAAACTACAACTATAAACCGATGAACTTGCATCGCAACACTATCGCATGAAGTCTAGATTATATCTGGAGTGGAAGGTTACGAAGGAGCCAAATACCTGCTAGAGAACCTGCATTCTGATTTACTGGACTAAAATTGCCTGGCAGTGAAAGGAGTCTATCTGTCTCCCACAATGCCATACATGGACCGAGAGAAAACTTTCATGGCTGCTAATGATATAGTATCACATAAAGATGTGATCGAACCTCTAACCATGACAACTCATGGCTCAATTTCTCTAGTCGAACGTAGACAAACGTTCCGAACACACCGGACTTTGATCGCGGATGAAGACTTTGGTGTCGCAACCATGATACTACACAAATGTCCTAATATTGCCATGAATACGCTGCGAATGGACTGGTTCGGAGCTATGCAGGCTGTTACTTATGTGTGTCAGTATCGGTTGGGAATTGGCAAGACCGAAGAAATAAATGATCGCATAACCATAAATTCGTGTGGGAGTTGAGCCTCGGCCAATAGAACACGGATGTCGGACTTCATGTGTTTCTCCTTTTTTTTCTCCTGCATCTCGTCCCTGCCACCACGCTGCCTTGTCAGATTAAATTCTCAGTGTACGATAAAACCGATTAAATCTTGAATTTATGATATTCAGATAAACATTCTCGCCATGCCTAATGCGGAGGCCAACCGACCTCAGGAGACGAAGAAGCCGAGAGGCCGACCTAGAGCAAATCGAACAGCAAATGATGCCGTAGAAGTACACAAGATCTCTATCTTACAATTATTGTTTTTGGATCGAATTATCCATGCTAAATAGCCGTCACAGGTGCGAAAGGCCCAGATCCGCAGCGCGCAAAAAAAGTATCGCCTTAAGAAAGACCAGACGCTCTCAAGCTTAAAGATCCAATGCGCAGAACTTGAACTCAAGCTGAGGGAAATGGCTATTCTGATTACTAGAGCACATGAACTAGCTGAAAGGATGAGTCTCGAAGCGGACCATGCAGAGTTAGTCGATTTACTCAAGGGTGGGTTTGAGAAATATGGTGGAGATCTTGATAGTGCTAAGGCGGAGGAGCAAATGGATGACGAAATCGAAGAGATGCACGATCTGCAATCAGAAGAGTCTACAGCGACGCCATCGGATGGTTCATCTGAGGATCCTCCTACCAATATATTTTTTGGATACCGGATTCACCTCGACACACCACAGCAACATTCTGCTCAAGCGAACAACAGCACTGCACACGAAGACGAACAATTCATAAGCTCTCGCTATATTCGCTCTCATTCATCACATTTGGTTCCATCTCCGACTACTCTCTTCGACGTTCATAGCCTAACATACACGCACCTTGAGCCAACCTTCCACAGACGCCTGCACCGCTCCACTCTCCAACACGCTTACGAACTATTCACCAACCCATCGTCAAACCCGCAGTCTGTTTTTCGAATTTTTCGTCTTGTCTCATGTATCAAAGACAAAGCAAAGATGGCCCCTTACTTCGAAGCGCTGCTGCGTAGGAAAGAAGGCGAGTCCTTGGAACTTGAGTATCGTCCATTCTATGCGATTGGCGGAGCTGGCACGCATTTTTTGAAGAGCGGCGGAGAAAAGCATAATGTGAGGATGCCGAAGAGGATTCTCGGAATTACGTCTGGATCAAGTCGTGGGTGTGGAGAAGAATCTAGCCGTACGATGGCCGACAAAGAATACAGTAGATTGTTGGAAGAGATGGGATACGGAGGTACATGGTTTGATGCTTTCGAGGTAGAGGAGTATTTAAGAAGACAAGGGATACATCTGAGCAGTAGATCATCCTTGATTCGACTCCATCCGGACAGCTGTTCATTCATCAACAACACTCCGACCCCATTCGACCAGACAACATTTCTTCCGAACTTCGCATCATCGTCTGACCGCTCATTCAAATTTGGAGCGGTGGCATCTTCAACCAAAATTGCAAAGACTCACCGACACAGAAGCCACCCCCCGACGTTTTTTGACGGAGACCGCTTCTTGTCCTGTAAGTCGAGCTCTTTACTCATGCATGGGTATTTGGAAAGCACCATGCACTAATGGACTAATTGATCCGAACGACATAGATGCCAAAGAAAATGCCATCCTACTTGGTCGTGCTCCAGGGTACCAGAAGATCATGATTGACGCGGGCATAAGAAGAGCAATACGCGTGCTTGACGAAGAGTGAACCACATTCAAAAGTCTCCTATTTTATTTATGCTCTGACATGTATCGGTAGACGCTCTAAGAGGTACGCGAACAAGCGCTGGCTTCCGTTGGGCGGAAGGAAACTCGTGGTTGTAATAATATACAATGTTACGAATAACTGAGTTGTATCGTAAGATAAATGATGTAACATACACGAACTGACACAGAGACTGTAGATCTACGTTCACTTCTATCCAATAGCCATTTATGAAATCTATAAAGCTGCTTTAGCTCTTTGTTTCGGTGGTGGTTTGGGCCTAAGGATGGATTGCTGCGTCATGTTGGCCACCATCCTGCCTTTCGCGTCCCACAACCTCGACTCTGAATATGTCCTGCCATTACCACCCGTCACCGTCCTATACTCGCGAAAATGCCATTCATTAATATCAACATCGTTGACAAAGAGCCTGAGCGCAAAATCTAAGCTCGAACAGGCGCCCGCATCCGCGAGGGACATCGTCGAATGAGTCAACGGAACGAACGATAGAGCGCCGTCCATGATGAATCCTAATCCAGCAGCCTGATCCTGCCAGGTCTCTAGTTTATGTTTCGCACGGAAGTAGTCGGCCGAAGTCTTCTCGGTGATAGGCATGTGGTCCTGTGTCGTAGGTCTTTTGATCATTCCGTTCATCAGCTGAAACATCATTCCTTCAGGCGGATATTTGGCATCGAAGTATTTATCCATCATAGCGAACATTCTGCGCTGAAGATCGTAGACTTCCTGTTTTACAATGCCTTGGTCCACGAGATTTTGATATGATTCTCTGCCACTTGGTAGGTCGTCGAAAGGGGCATATGTCCGGAAAGGTGTTTCGGAGTACGTCAATACCGTACTTGGTTCCTGGGTCTGGAAGTCTAGAAGGACAATCATGCAAGGTCTTGAAGATCCATCGTCTTGCTCTTGACTAACTTCCACCTGTCGTGTTGCAAACGTTCTCGTATCGCGGATCTTTCGAACAGTAGCGAACAACTTGCGATCTGTCAAGGCCGGTCCGAGGAAATTTCCCATGGCAGTGTAGAGATGGTACTGATCTGGCACGCTGTGGCAAGCCGCTGCAATAGCCATAGCGACAGAACATCCTCCGTATGCGATGTTTGCTGTGTTTCCCATCCGATCCGGCTCGAACAGGGAGACATAACGGCCTGTTTCGATCTCTTTGACCGCAACTTGTTCTGCGAGCGTGCTGGCTTTGCCTGCCATTTTGGAATGTGTTACTGGCTCGTGCAGCTGGATCCTTGCATGTAATGTATCGGTTTATATACTGCGGAACGTATTGAGACGGCGTTGAGGATGACAGGCATCGACTACCGATGTGGTAATGGGGTTCGATTAGTGATGCGAGAAGATTTGGTGAGATACCGAGGTTTCGGCCCCTTGTTGCCGAGCAAAACAACACCCCCGCATGCCTGATTGGGTAATTGATGATGTTAATAATCGCCTCAACTGCTGAATTCAGCTTGTTACATGTCACGAGATTTAAGGTGGGATGCCTAACGCCAATATGATTTGAATCAAGAACACGAAGTCTTGACTCGCGACACTGCCATCGTCTTCCTTTCGTGATGCCGATGACGATTGAATGGCCTTGCACTTCGCCTTGAATTATTGTAACAGGCAGTTGAAAAGAAAGCCGTATTACATGAACTTTCGGAAAACTCTTCAATTGAGCGATGGAGCGGAGTGGGATCGACCCGAAGACGATGTTGAAGAATGTGTCGATACTATAACATATTTGGCGCAGCAAAGTTCCAATCACTAACACCATCGTAGAGGAAGCTCTGCGACATCTCCATCTCATCAAACAAATCGCTCTCCCAAAACCAACTTTGCGGTCCATAATCCGTCACTATCAAAGGATTGTTGAATCCTTCAAACATCTCATAACTGTCATTCTCAAGTTGTACGCCATTCAACTTCCCGTCTATACAGTC
>Ga0181461_10046_pt1 | contig 10571 bp, 18 predicted proteins | sample InSIn4SAF170_2_FD_119064 | JGI IMG/M metagenome (GOLD analysis project Ga0181461, IMG submission 119064) | Clean room microbial communities from NASA Spacecraft Assembly Facility at Jet Propulsion Laboratory, Pasadena, California, USA -... ...
GGCTGACGGCCATCTATACATAGCAGGTAGCTGATGGTCAGTATGATACTAGCACGTCACATGAAGATTCTTAGAGCAATCGACAAGACTGACCTCTGCCAAATTCGCACCGTTTTTGTCGTTGAGAAGGACGCTGGCGAAGGACGGCTGCAGGAAGGTCTGTATGTCGTTCACGTCGTGGGGCTGCAGCTCGCCTTGGGCGTCTATGAAGACCTTCTTGAGCAGCTCCTTCATGTACTCCCGCTGATCGGTGCTGTCGTAGTTGCCGGTGACGGTGATGGTGCGCGTGCACGGCGTCCGGTCTCCGCAGCGTTGAACCTTGGGGCCGCCGAAATCGCTGACCATCTTGCACTTGCCGCCCAGATTGAACTATTGCTAGAACTTTGCGTTTTGATCGCACAGCTTGTCTCCACACGCCGTGCTGATGGCCTCGTGTATGCGGTTGAAGCCCTTCGGAACTTGAAGCTGGGGGATAGTGACTGCGGTTGTACCCAGCCCAACGTCGGCCTTGAGACCAGCAAGGGGATTGTCGAAGGATTCCTGGCTGAAGCAGATGATGCCTTGGCCAATCACCGGCGAACAAACACCAGCCGTGTTCAGCGTGGCGAGGAAGTTCTGACAGGAGAGATCGGAATAGACGTTGCATTGGTAGCCCGCATCGGCTTTGATCAGGAGAAGCGAGTTGAACGTCTCGGATGCGATGCAGTTGCTGGATTCGTTGGGGGCCGTAGGGTTGGAATGTACGTTTTGACCGACGAATTCGCTGTCACACTGGTCCCCGGAGAAGCCCTGGATCGAGATGTCGCCAGCATAGGCTAGAGGGAGCAGGAAAACGACAGTGCCAGTAGAGAAACGCATGGCTTGTGATAAGGTAATGCGAGGACACGGGCAGATGCTGATGGTCAACAGATGATCCAGTGTGGGAGGCTTCCGGGCTTCTGCTATTTTATATAATTTTGTTGAGCTTTCAGCGTATACGGTACACAAATTGCCCTACGCAGCTCGATAGCTGAACAGGCCGCAATAGGCAAACAAGTAGCGAGGCGGATTACCCCTGGGCTTACGAGCAAGCTTGCGAGCATCACTTAAATCTCTCCCCAGGCTAACTACTCCAGGAGAACGGATTCAAGCCGTCGTATCATGACAGAGCATCGCCCGGACCCTGGGACATGCTCACCCTTTCGCACTCACGGACTAGGGCTCACGATCGTCCGGCCAAGTCAAGAAAACGCGTGTACGGAAAGATGTGGGCGGGCATTACAGCCACGTTCATAATGCAGATCTTCCGCTTCAGTATTGCCTTCACTGCGTCGAGTCTATATTCTTAGAAACCAGCAAAGGCTCGATCGGTCATTCCGCTCACATCCCATCTGCAAAGCTATCTACCGACCTGGCTAGACATCCCACCATGCCCGCTGTTTTTCAAGCACGTCGTATGTTCAAACTGATGACCACATCCGTCTAGTCCCTTCCGGCTCCAAGCTCCCTTAGCAAGCCATTGGCACAACATCTACCACGGCAATATCCTCCGACGAACCTTTCCACAGTCGTCTACTCAATGGCGACTCCGCTGCCAATGATGCTAAGAAGTTGATCCAGCTTAAACCTCGTGAAAAGCGTTTACCTTCCTCGGAAACCGAGCAACAGCTCAGGTTATACTCAGGATACTTGCTAGGAGCTTAGGTTTCGCTGAGGATAGAAAACAGAAACAACACTCGTTAAGAGGGGAATTCTTCTATGAGCACTTTGGTATTTTTATTGCTAGAAGCGATGCTATCGAGAAAAGGCGGCGAACCTCTGGCGGCTTTGACAGCTTGCAGCCCGTTCGGCGCTGCGTCCGGACGAGTATATTCGTGGGACGGACGCTTCCCCCAAGGCCTCGCATGAGTCGGCAAAGCTGGACAGAATTCTAGATCGCTGTCCAACTTGGCCTTCCTTGGCGAATGCATCACTGCTGTGGAGCCGTGATGGTTCATTCCATCCCAAGACACGCGTACGGAACGACGGCAAAATCCCAAGAGTAGCCCAAAGAGCGACATATCTTGACCTGACCGACGAACGCTCTTGTTGTTGTTGATCGTTGTTTCCGGGATAATTCCTCCCACGCAAACGGCCACTCTCTGTACGTGTTCGCGTTGTAGACAATTTTCGCCCCTTTTCCGTTCGTAGCCAGGATCAAATTATGCAGCAAGGCCATGGTCTCTTCGAGATCTTTCGGTGTGAAGGGGTAATCGCAAGGTCCCGTTGCTGGCGGGTCGGAGCAGAGGAGAATTTTCGTCATTACGGTTGACCATCGCATAGGTTTTAGCAACTGTTTGCACTTGTATCCGCCTAGCCGACTCGCCTTCACGCACAGTCAGTTGCGATCCTAACGACTTCGTCGTCCACGGAAGGCCATGACGAACCTAGAGTGAGCAAACCTCGGCCGCAAGACGACACCGTCTCCACGCAGCTATGCATCAAAGCGGCAAAGGCAAAGGCCACCGTCAGAGCAACGACAACGAGCGACTCCTTCACATCTGCCATGACGCTTGTATTGCCCATTTTCGCGAAGGACCTTGTCAGTTGGTGAAAGCCGGGCAGAATGGGGTTGACGAGGCTGAGAAGTCTTGCAGAAATCCACACAGTTTGAGGCGATGGACCCCTTTTATGCACCGAATCCGGCCCTTCGTTTTCTTTTTCCAAGAGGTCAGCGCTGGCGACGAGGAAGCGCTGTGCTGCATCACGTCAGCCGAGTTATGCCGCATTCAGCAAATAAGCAAGCCATGCGAGATAAGCACCTTGTTCCTCCTTCAGCCTCATTCGCTGCCGTTTGTGCGTGAAAATGGCACGATCGGTGGGGATGCGGTGCTGGAGTGTCGCCAGAGATGGATTTTGGGCGTGGGTTGGTTGGTGGGTTGGCTGAGCGTTGTGGATGAATACGGGCCTCAGCTGCGTACAAGCAACGCCTCAGCCCTGGGCGACCGCACAGCAATCTAGAGATCCGAGCTGTAGGCTGAGGAACCCCGGTGCATGTCGCGACGAGGCTGGCTGTGATCACGGAATCCACAACTGTGCTTTCGTTCCGTTCCGTGGTGCGCCGTTCAAGTCGCTGCTCGTCCCTCCTTGCCATTCAAATTGATGTTCAAGCAGGATGCGCTGTGCGCCTTCTTCAGCCCGCGAGCTTCCTCGACGATCCTGCCCGCGGGCCCTGCGCCGTTCTGCGGCGTCGTCGTCGTGGTGCTCGCATGCACCGGGGTCAGCGGCCTCGTGAACGGCGGGGATACCAAAAGCTCAGCTACATGCGGCGACGGACTTCTCAGCAACGGACTGTGGGTGTCGCGATGCCTGGTGCCGCCGTGTTGCAGCTGGACGACGTGTAGCGGGCTCATTGCGCGCTGGGGCGGGGCGTGCTGGTGGTGGTACTGGTGCGAGATGGGCTTGTCGCACTTGCACGCGACGTTGTAGATGTTGGAGGCCAGCGAGAAGAGCTGCTCGTCGGAGCGGAGGAGGTGTGTCGCGGGTGGCATCTGTGGCGATTTCTTTGTGTCTTTCACTTGCTGTCTTCGAGCGTGAATATATGGTAGGTATCTGAGGCCGATATCTCTGCTGGAAAGGAGCGAGGAAAACGACAGCGACGGCAGCGATGCGGCGTATAAAAGAGCGACGGCTCCCTCTTGCACCCGGCCCTACGTCATGGGGCAGCCGCAGCCACATCCACCAACGATGCCCCGTTTTGCACGCCCTTCGACAAGTTGTGGATGCGGAGGCGACCTCATTTGAGGCGTGGGGATAGCAATCTCTCGAGTGAACACCGCCACAACATATCGACACAGAGCATCACAGACATCATCAACCACCATGGACGTGCTCCAAGCCCTCAGTGAACCCGCCCACGCGCCCATCCTCTGCCTGGAGATGCACACCTGCGGCGAGCCCACCCGCATCATCCTCAAGAACCATCCTCCCCTGTCCGGCACCCTGCTCCAGCAGCGCATCCAAGCAAAGCAGCAGTACGACCACATCCGGCGCCGCCTCATGCTCGAGCCCAGAGGCCACGCAGACATGTACGGCGCCATCCTCGTGCCTGCCACCGAATTGACGGAGACGGGTGAGTCCCATATCGGTGTGCTGTTCACGCACAACGAAGGCTTCAGTGCCATGTGTGGCCATGCTACGATTGCCCTGGGCAGGTTTTTGGTGGATACGCGCGACGAGGAGGTGTTTCCTGGCCGCTCGAGGGTGGTCATTGATGAGGCGGACAGGACGGCGACGGTAAATCTGCATGCCCCGTGTGGAAATGTGGTTGTCACGGTGCCCGTCACTGCAGAGCACAAGTCAGATCCTTCACGGCCCGTGTCGTTCGTGTCGGTGGCGTGCTTCGTCACTGCGTTGGATCTCGAAGTTCAAATTCCTGCGGAGTACAGGTGGTCGGCGCTAGGAGCCAGGACGAGCGTCGTGGTGGACGTCTCGTTCGGAGGCGCCTTTACCTGTCTGATCTCAGCTCAGGAACTGGGCTTCGGCGAGACGGGTCTCAAGCAAGGTGCTGACCTCGCTGCCCTCTCACACGCTGCGAACATGCTGAAGCAGGCCCTCACGACGACAACCAAATACGACAGCCTTTTCACGCATCCACAGCATAAAGAGTTGGACACTTTGTACACGACCGTCGTCGTAGACAAGGCCCTCGGTAAACCCGCGAAAGGCTCGAAAGGTGCCGAGACGGGCCTGTGTTTCTTCGCGGACCAGCAGATCGATCGGTCGCCTACCGGTAGTGCTGTGGGTGCGCGGCTGGCCGTTGCGTATGCGAGAGGGGAGCTGAAGTTGGGGGAGTCGTGGACGTATCATTCCTTGGTTTCCGATGCGATGGACGGCGAGGGAGGGTTCGTCGGCACGCCGTTTGTGGAGGATGAAACTTTTAGTGCGCATGGTATCAAGGGGGTGAGAGTCAAGGTGGAAGGGCACGCGTATTACACTGGTTTCCACACATTTGTCGTCGAGGAGGAGGATCGGTTGGGGAAGGAAGGATTCCTGTTCTCGTCGCTGAGGAAGTGATTGGGTGTGCCGAACAGGTGACGGCCATGCGATTTGCAAAGAGTAAGAGGTTTGATGAAAAGTTACTGACGTTTGAAAGGAAAATAAAAATGACCCAATTCATCCTTTGCTCTGCCGTGAGCTAAGACAGGCCATCACTCATCATACATTGCGACTGTTGTAACCCAGTAAAAGACAAGTTGCCGTCGGTTCTGAGCCTACCAACCACATATAATGGCTGACCGTGAGTTTCTTTACCTGAGCTTTGTGTCGAAAGCCCCGAGTTGTTGTAGGGAAGCAAGATGGGCATTCATAAGAAAGGAAGGTGGGGCGTGAAGAGGCATATCCGATTTCAGAAGGACGTTGTCCCAAAATGTCAGGTGATCCAGTCACTAATACATGTAATATAATGCAGGTCATGGGTTTGATTAGATGCTCAGTAAAGACTGTGCCTCAAATTCATTGCTCCTTATGTACACTAACTATGAACATTCTGAACTTCAAATTGTTTTGGACACTCTACTTGATTCACTCCGGCTAACGAAATGACGACTTAGATCGCCTCGGTATGCTGGACTTCGTTCTTGTGCGTCCTCGCCGCAACGTCACGGAGGTCGCCCTTCAACAAGTCGGCGGCATCTTGAGAGAAACCACGGGCGTTGACCTTGTGCTCGAACAGCAAATCGATCTCGGTGTAGGTGAGGCCCTTTGGCTCGGGGAGACGGAAGTACACCCAGAGCACGAACAACGCGTCGATGCCGGCCCAGAAGAAGCCGCAGTACGCACCCCAGTCCCAGGCGTTCTTGCCAACCATCTGCGGCATGAGGGCGTTGTTGATGAACCCACCGGCATTGTAAGCAGCTCGAGCGATGACGACGGTCTTGATGCGGAGTCGGGTGGACGGAATTTCGGCAACGAGGGAGTAGCATGTGGGGCCGACGGAGAGCTGAAAGACGAAGAGGAATATGAGGAGGAGGGAGCCGGCTGCCCAGGCAGAAGCGTCGTTGTCCTTGATGCCGCAGAAGCCAATGGCCATGAGCAAGACGAACATGGCGCTGAGGCCCCAGAGGTAGAGCTGGCGGCGGCCGAAGAGGTTCATCAGATACCAAGCAATCAAGCAACCGACAAATCCAAGACCAGTCTGGCCAACATTGAAGTCGTACGCGTGCTCCACGTTGAGGCCGGCCCGCGTGTAGAACTGAGTGCTGTAGCTCATGAAGGGCACGCCGCAGAAGGCCTGCGTAAGCCAGACCATGGAAGCGATTTCCGTGCGACGGAGGTCGGTACCGCGGAAGCAGTCCCAGTAATGAGCACCGCTGCTTGCTTCAATCTCCAGCTGGTTGGTGACTTCCATGAGAGACATGTGGGCGTCCAGGTCGAAGGGGATGCTAGAGTTGGAGTTTACGAGTCTTTGAACGGCCTTACGTGCGTCTGAGAGGCGATTCTGACGGATAAGCCACCACGGCGATTCAGGTGCGAAGAGCGTGCCAATGATGATGGGGACGGGCCAGATCCATTGGATGGCGAAGGGGATGCGATATCCCCACTGGTCCTGACGCGAGAGGAGTCCACGAAGGATCCCCGAACTGATGAGCTGCCCAATAACCCAGCATAGATTAATCCACGAAGTCATGTATGCTCGGAGAGACAGTGGGCACACATCACTTGCATAAGTGACGGCCAGGGTCTGGAAGATACCCCACGGGAGGCCTTGGATGAGAGCACCGGCGAGGTACATCTCCAGGCTGGTGGAGAAGAAGGGGATGAAGACGGCCCCGATCATGGCGATCATGGAGATGATCATGGTCTTCCTGTATCCCCACCACTCCGAGATGAAACCGTTAAGAAAAAGGCCTAGGATGGACCCAACCTGCAGACTGGCGTTAGATGAATGTTCTTTGTGTCTTTGTGCAAGAGCCGTACCTGGGTGGAGTTTGAGAGGATGGTCTGCCAGCGGGCGGAGACGAGCATGCCGCCTTCTGGGTCGACCTGATCGCCGAACCTGTTCTTGAACTCCGGGAAGGCGTAGAAGTTGCCGAGCAGGTTTGTGTCGTAGCCCTCCATGATGACGGCGAGGGAGATGACGAAGGAGAACATGATGGCCTTGGGCCAGAGCCTGAGGGTGTCGCGGAAGCTGAGTTGGCGCTCGTTGGCGATGGCGCCGTCGAGGTTATTGACATCGGAGACGGTGGACCGGGAGGGCTCGAGGGCAGCAGCCTCCTTGGACTCGGGGACGGTGGTGGAAGCCATGGTGAAGTCGGACAGAGGATGACAGGCAGGAAGGGAAGAGTGAAGCCTTTAAGCCGATGATGGGCGGAGGCAGGGCGAGGTGGTGATGGTGGTGAGATTGAGGCAGAAGCTGGGGAGAGGGGATGTTTTATATGCGATCCCGGGCAGCGGCGCTATGAATACAAAGGAGGGCGAAGTGTGAACCAGCTGGACGGGAAAGGCCGAGGCATGGAGCGATGGCGAGCAGTGGTTCGAGAGATAGTAAGAGCGAGGGAGAAGGACGACGGCCGTGATGGCGAGTGGAGCACTGGCTCCGGCGAGACACGAGGACGTCGATGGACAGAAGGTCGCGATGCAGGCAGGCAGTGGCCCATGGGGAACTCGTCGCCGTCTCCATGGGGGCCTGTCCGCCCGTTTGGGCTGGGGAGGCGAAAATTTGCAGGCGAACGGCCGCCGCTCAGGGGGCATCACGGCAGCAAACACGCGCTGCAAAGGCGGGGAGCACAGGGGGGCTGCTTTCCGCCTCTACGCCAGTATTCCGCCGCTAGCTGGCGGCATCTCACGACACATGAGGGACTGACGACAACGACAACGGACACCATCGATGTCAACGTCCGCCGCTCGTTCGCTGTGTTCTTCGGCGACTCTGGCAGCGACGGTGCGAGTGCAGGTGCAATGCAGGCGTAGTGCCTCATCAGATATTCCGTTGGGAGAATATGAACTCTGAAGGGAGATGCTGCCAGGTACATATAGGTACCTGATACATCGCCATCCATGATCGCCGGCATCGTCAACGTCAAGGCGCAACATCTCTCCGACCAGCTCCCGCTTTGGGCCTCTCGCCGTTCCAGGCCACCCGGAAAACTCGTCCACTTTTCCGCCCGCAGCGCTGCATCGACCGTCCTCCCGATGATTCATCGTCCGACTAGCGGGGGCGTCTCCGGAAGCGCGTGTGGGGATGCAGGGGGTCCCTGCGGCGCATGTGAACATGAGATCTTATCAACCTCAACGTCCATGCTGTGGTTGAGAGCATCACAAGTGGTGAGGTCGACATAGACTCATGCGATCTCATTGGCCTCCAAGCTTACTGATGATGTTCACACCTTCAAGAACAAGGTCGTGATCTTGTTGTGGAAACAGGAGCCATAGTTGGCCGGCAATCTCGCTGACTTCTGCTGTAAGAGAGATGTGTGATAAAGACTGTATTGGATTGGTCTGATTGAGGATGTTGAGGAAACAATGAAGCCTCAGGGCGTGTGGCGTTTACTACACACCTACCATGACGTCATCCATCGTCGCCGCTGCCAAACATTGAGAAAGAATGCATTTCCCATTCTGATGATCTGCAGCTCCCATGAACGTTTCTGCTAACAGATACGCTTGCTGAGTGGCAGACAGGACATCGAGAATGCCCTACCTTCAAAGCCTCATTTACATCAACGTGAGTAACGGCAGGAAACGGTTGAAGAAACCAGTAATCATTAGATCAGGTATTCTTTGGTGTATCAATAGTGCTATCCTGAAGGCTATCTTCATCTTTAGGGGTTCCATCTTCCTTTCGTCCAACTGACTCTCAAAAATTCGTGATGTTCTCTCGTGTGAGCCGGATGTACTCTATGGTTCCGTCTTCATACTCGTCTGGACACTGTAGTGCGGTAGATGTCAGCTTGTGCATGCCTAAACATTACTTAACATACACTTGCCTGGTTGTATTGACGTTCCATGTCCTGGAGGAGTAAAAGCGCATTATCGACATGAAGTTTTGTGTCATCTGTGATCATGGCCATAAAGTACTCGTAATCGCATCGATAGGCCAACGGTGTGCTTGGATCTTTCAGTGCGCTGAGCATCATAATGCGCGCTCGCTCTGGATCATCTTCGACGCAATCTGAGATGGTTTTATGCAGAGACATGTGTGCCTTTGCGAGGTTTGTGGTCGGAGTCCAACGACGTAGACCACTCGTGGCCCATGAGAGAGATGCCATGGTAAGGGTCGAGGAATGGGATTTCCAATTGGATGTGTTCAGTGGTGGTTCCGAGAGGTATGGTGAGCTGCTGCCAAAGATCCTGGACGACGAAGATCAGAAGTGGAGGATGGAGCATCTGTGCGGTGTGTGGTGTGTGAGGTGTGAGAGGCGAAATCAGCCGCCAAACCAGTTGGCTAGTAGCTCAAGGTCGTGTGCATTCACTCGAAACGCGTCCCTGAATGTTCCTGGAAGCACGCATTGTTGCTAGGTGAACAAGCTGGTAAGTGAAAGGTGAAAGAAAAGTTTTGCAACAACAACCAGAAACCGAAGCCCGTCTTCGCACAGCCTTCTTCCACACCTCACACACACTTCACCTATAGTTTTGCCAATGCCAACCTTTGGGTCACTTTGCAAGGCTTCATCACCCTTCTCTCACCCTTTGTCATAAGAACATCGTGATAACGCGCAAGCGAAAGCTGACTGGCAAATGCGGTGATATACAGGGCCTGCTTCCGCTGCCAACGTCATTCAATCCGCCTCGCGATACCCTTCTCGAACTGGGGTAAGTCACTTTCCATTCAAGCTACCTAACCTGAAGTTGCTGACAATAGTCAAAGAGGAATCTTCAAGGCGGCGCCACACACTCTCACCAGAAATTGCAGCACGCAGAGGGCCTCTGTTGAGACGCAAGATCTCACCATGTCATACCAGCTTCCACTTTGGGTCCCTCTTGAAGAATTCAAAAAGTCGTTCGAATTCGCTACTTAGAGCAGCCTGCTGGGCGTGAAGTCTATACGCGTCTATTATTTTACTTGTATCAAATATAGCCATTGAAGATACTAGTACATAAAATAAATATTATCTGCACTACATCCTACTAGCCTGACTACTTACCTTTTAACCAGACGATTGCCAAGACTGCGAAGACTAGATGACTTGATTGCTAGTAGTGCATGGGACACGCCCCTCAACGACGGCCTGTGTGGGCGGAATACTCGTCGTCCACTTTCCCGCCCGCCAGCTCTGCCCGGATGATTCGTCGTTCGACTGGCGGCGGGGGCGTCTCCGCAATGCGCGTGTGGGGACGAGAGGGGATCCCTGCATGTCAAGGGCAAGTGCCGGCGGAAAGCTGGCGGCGGGAAGCTGCTGCAGGCGCTGCTGCTGTTTTCCTGCGGCACTCACTCCACATCGTCACTCTTTTCTCGCCATGTCCTTCTCCGCTCCCTCGCCCTCTCTGCGACGCTCTCCCCACTGTCCTCGCCTTATAACCGCCGCCCTCATGGCCATCCTACAGCTGCCTCCACCTCTACCTCCACGCTGAACACATTCCCTCCTTCTTCTCATCATGCCTCTGCTGTCGCT
>Ga0181461_10048_pt1 | contig 10368 bp, 10 predicted proteins | sample InSIn4SAF170_2_FD_119064 | JGI IMG/M metagenome (GOLD analysis project Ga0181461, IMG submission 119064) | Clean room microbial communities from NASA Spacecraft Assembly Facility at Jet Propulsion Laboratory, Pasadena, California, USA -... ...
TCATGTAGTAAATATCGCCGACGCGGATGACTTCCATGTCCGGCAGATCTTCCCATATCACGGGATTGGTGAACGTGGTGACGGCGGTCCGGCCATTGTGCGCCGACAGAGGATTGTGGGTGGCCATCCTGTGGGAGACAAGTGTGTGCTGAGAGGTTGCAGAGAGGTTAGATCTGGGTCAATGCAGTGTAGATTGAGGCGACATCATCGCTTTACATTCGAAAGTGGCTGGAATCTCGGATCTGTCGCGACGAAGGTAGCCCGAGGGTCCAAGTCTACTGGTTGCAGAACACACGGGCAGGAGGTGGATCGGCGGGTGCGAAAGCGAAAATGGGAACCCAGAATCCGAAAATTAGCTGTAATAGGCAGCCCCACATACGCCATGATGCCATGTAATTGGTGATGGGGCTCGGATAAAATGGTGATGATTCACTGACTCGAGAAGATCGATAGCTCTAGTCTTTGCCTTGATCCCCTCTGCGACTCAGCCGTCACATCATGACTGACTGACTGACTGAATGTCTCGTTATGGGGAATTATTTTTTGACCATATTAAAATTCCACGTCGCTCTGAAGTCATTAGTTCACTTAGCGAATTCCTTCGTCGCACATTAACTTGCATCTCACCACACGCGCCAGCTTCTCACGTCGCATTGAAACTTTAGATCTCCACCCGCAGCAATACACCCAACGATGACTCAACTGCCGCTCCGTACAGAGTGCTTCCACGAGATCCTCTTGAACTTCCATCTCACATGCCTTTCTAGCAACCATGGTCCTTTTGTTGACTTCAGTGTCTTTCGAAATTGACGGCACTGAGTCGAGGACGGTGTCAAATGGATACAAGTCTCCCGTCCTCGGATCGTCTCTAAGCCAGAATCGTAGATGGGAACATTCATTGTCGTAGCGAGCGCCAAACTGTTGACCATGCCTAAGCGCAGGGAATAAAAAAAATGAAATAGCAGTTTCATATAAACACGTATTCAATGGCGACTTCCTCGATATAAATAGGATATTTGTCAGTTTGCAGTGCCAATCAAAAGTGAGAGTAGATTAGACAGCACCCTTTGTTGTAGCCCGGGAGGTAGGCAGAAACTGACTGAGGTAAAACACTATCTCAAATTCTGTCGACATATTCTGATATCCTTTTAGGAAATGACACAATGAATTTTCATCTCGACTGTCGTACTTCCTGCTGGAGCTTCCTCGTCTTCTGCATCCAACCATCAAGCAACCTCAGTTTCATCATAGACGGTCACAGACTTCTCTCGCATATGCACTGCAGCAGACCCAGTGATATCAACTCCATCGAACAACTGACTGACTTCTTCGAGAGTGAGTCCAGAAGTCTCTGGGAAAAGAAACCAGATGAGAGTGAACCAGACCACCAACATAACCACCCAAACAATATAATACTTCCAAGAAAGAGCTTCCATCGCGACAGGATTTGCAAACCCGTTGAAAAGACCCGCACCATACGTGAACATCTGTTCAATCGTGTACCCTTTGGCACGGAGAGTGAAAGGCATAACTTCAAGGATATAGGTCGGAAGTACAGGTCCTATACTCAAGTTGTAGAACATTTGGAAAATAAATATCATGGCCACGACGCCATAGCCCAGACTCTTGTCGGTGAAGTTTCGTTGCTGGTTGATCGATGAGATGATCGTCCAGATGAGGTACGCAGCTGCCATTCCGGCGAAGCCGGAAAGCAAGACCGTCCTACGACGGAAGCGAGAGACACAAACGGTGCCGATGATGTTGATTCCGTAGCAAAAGATCATGACGCCACCGTTAATAAGGTTCTGTTATTCTGGATCGTTGATGCCGATGCTGCGTAGGACGATGACGAGGTAGAAGGAGACGAGGCCGTTACCGGACCACTGTGCTGCTAAACCTAGGATAATGGCAATGGCAAGACGCCACCTGTTGCCCTCTGCGAAACGATGTTAGTTGCTTGTGGATTTAGCCTGACATAGCGAGAGCTTACTTAGAGCAAAAAAGTCGAGATAAGACTTCGTGTTCTGGAGCTTTTCCATTTCAATCGCCGTCTCGATCTCGACCATCTCGTAGCTGACCAGAGGTGATGCATCCATGTCGGTATCTTGACCAGCATGGTATTTATTCAGGATCTTCCTGGCCTCCGCCAGCTTTTCATGGCTTACAAGATACCTTGGAGACTCCGGCACCCAGTAGATGAGGATGCCTTGGTACAGGGACGGCACACATTGTAGAAGCGAAGGAATCTTCCAACTCCAACTGCTTTCAAGCTTGAATGTAGCGTACGTGTCACGCAGCCAGTAATAGAACACTACGTTCTTTTTGCACTCGTATCCTTATGTTTGCTCGCTGTGACGACCACAGATTCGGGAAAGGCTTAAGCAGATTCTCACGAAGTCCGGTCCTGACTTGATACATAGCCTAGGGAGCTCGATCCCGGTGAACGAGAGTATAATCCTGATTGGAGAAGCAAACGCCAGATCCCCCCTCTGGGGTAACTAGTAGACTGTACATGTACCCAGCAGCCATATTGCTTGCATGCGGATAATCGGTAAGACTTTTACAGACATCTTGCGACAATTGGACGGGAATGAGGCAGTGCAACCTCTTCACTTAGCACAGCACGGTCTCGTGTGTCTAGATAAATGCAAGTGCGACTGTACGAATATTCACCTCTTCCAGCTTGCATCGCGGAATTGCATACTCCACGGCACAGAAGGATCAGGGGTGGCCACTTCGGAATCCACACTCCGAAGAATTAGCTCCCCCGCCGACTGTTACATCAACACATGTAAATGAGAAATGGCCCAAGATGGATCTAGCTTACGACAGGGGTCCTCACCATGAACGACACGCATGCTCGACGACTACTTTCCGCGGGACAGACAGAGAAAACGCCTCAAACACTGCTTCCTAATCACCAGACACTTCAGTGCTTCCTTTCTAGACCAATTCACGCTGAAAAGAGGCCTTCAATGAACCACAAGCGCCATACTTTCGTCGACATTCGATAGTGTGGGTATTGAAGCATCATGGTCTCCTGAAAACCCACTATCGAATTAGCCCAATTTCTTTGAAAAGCCACGTCGCTGGCGCATCCAGCGGCACGGTTAAAAGCTTGTATTTCGTCGCTGTTGTATGTGTGGTAAGGGTCGCAATAATGCGAAAAGTCGACGTTATGGGAAGTATTTGATGCGATCGGCACGATTGGCAGCCGGCTTGAATATTTCAACCAATCAGAGAATTTTCGTTCTCCCAGCAAATCCACCACGACGCCAAATATCCGTGTACTCATTCAGCCTATATTCATTCGTTCCCTTCGTATCGTCTGCGGCAGCAGTAAAGATCGTTTGCGCCTCCAATATGTTAGGATACTTAGTAAACTATTTCTTTTGGAAACGACATCTTTTAATTAGGTGGACTTAAATACTGAGAAACATGTTATTCCGAGAGAAGAAGCTTCGAAAGCGGAAGAGAAAGCCGAGTAATTATACGTCATGATATGTGGCAGTTGAGAGAATCACATACAATGATGAAAAAGATTTCAATTGGATGCGCGTCAGTTACGAGACCAGAAGAATCAAACATCTATTGTGGGTCGGACGTGCCAGAACTTTATTGTAGAATAATGACGCATCTATCGTACTAAGAATAACCTTTGGTCACCAGCCCCTTATATCTCGTGGAAGCGTGTCACGGATTAGACACAACATCTACATACTTATACGTCAATTGTCTTCAGGGAGCCTTATGATCGTAGCGATGCATATTCTTTCCAGGTTCCCTCAATAGCCCTTGCATGGCCGTGGAAGGTCTGGCGAAGAGCATTGAATGTACGGACGCAGTTGACTACAATATCTCAAGGCCTCTAAATCGCACCTTGGTAGGGTCTTTCTCGGCAGTTGCAAATACGCCAATGACAGGACCGGTGAAATCATAATCGGTCATGATGGCTGTGTCAAAGCTTTCCGTCACGGTCCAATCTGATCCATTGCTGGAGTAGGAGAACTCGAGAGACAGCGCAGTGTAGCGAATACGGAAAACAACATCGCCCGCCTCTTTATAATCGACAGAAGATCTCGAAGAGAGACTTTTAGCACGGTTGACCATTTCCGAGACGATTTCTGATGATTTGGAATCGTAGAATATTCTAATGTAGCGATGCTCATCTTTGTAGTAGGCGAGACCTGCCTTGGTGTCGTTATCGTGGGCAGGCTGTATCAACGATACACTTGCGACTCCTTCGAGAGATCGTTGACGCTTTCCAACGAATGCCACTGGTCCTTTGGAGCCCGATAGGTCGATCACAGAAGAAATGAGTGTGATGTGATGGGTGTCGGAAGAGATATCGTACATCTCATAGTCCGTGTCACGAATATGTACAAGTTCAATCAGCGGACTTGGAGATACTGACCTTAGTAGCTGAATTTCCGACGACTCTTCTAAACCAATGGTAGGATTCAGTTTCACCGGCTGCAAAATTGGCCACTCGTCTTTAGCCCACTGCACGGAGGACAGAAAAGTCTCCCTTCCCAGTATGTAACGACCTTGAGTTTTCCTAACGCCCAGACACACTAGCCACCATCTGCCCTCCTGATCTTGAAAAAGGTCGCCATGGCCTGTGTGTTGAACGTCGTCGCTCTCCTTGCAGGCTTCAAGGATCGGATTTCCGTCAAAGGTTTGGTAAGGCCCCCATATGCTGGCAGATCGTGCCATTGTGATGATGTGATCTTTCGAAGTTCCTCCTTCGGCCGCTAACAGGTAATACCAGGAGTCCTTTTTGTATATGTGAGGTCCTTCCGGTATGGCTTGACTGAAACCTTCCCATATTGTCTTTTGTGGTGAAAGCTTCTCTCCCGTGTTGATATCTATCTCGAAGCAATCTATGGTAGTCTTGTCGCTCCACAAAGAGCCTTGGATGTAAGACCGCCCGTCGTCATCGAAGAATATGCTCGGATCAATACCGTAGAAGTCAAAGAGAACAGGGTCACTCCATTGGCCGGACCATATATCTTGCGTCGAGACGATGAAATTTTGAAGAACAGGTGTAGATGACTTCTCGTCAGCGCCGAAGTTTGTGCAAACGATGTATGTGATACCATTATGGTGACGGATTGTAGGCGCGTATAAACCACCAGTCGCGACAACTACCTCACCAGAATCTTTTTGTGTAACTATGTTTGTTATGGAGCCAGTTAGATCTAATTGACTTCGTCGATTGATCGCATTGCCTAGATGCTGCGTTAATAGTTGCGCGTCTAATGATCACAACCTCAACTGACCGATATGCTTCCAGTTTAAAAGATCAATTGAACTATATATAGGTAATCCAGGAAATAGGTGAAACGAAGAAGTGACGAGGAAAAAAGTGCCATTCAACAGCAAAACTGAAGGATCTGGAGCAAATCCTGGAACGATCGGATTGGTCAACGGTGATTTTCCTCGCATGATATTCGAAGTATCTTCAATAGGACTTAACACGGCGAAGGAAGTTAGACGAGATGACCGCGGGCGAGAATGAGCTAAAAGTGAGGATAAGGAGCATCCATTTGCGTCAACAACTATCAAAGTTTTATCTTAAAACTGCTGACATAGCCTTTCGACGATCAGATTCATTTCTTTCGGAAACATTTGCACCGGCCGGTTAACCAAGAAATGCGTAAGTGAATATCTCTTTTCATTTAGCATAATATGCTCGTTCGACATTAGTGAGCTTGGAAGTCATACGTTAGTCCGAGACCGAGTGAACGCTGACCGGAACACCTCAACGAGACCAAACACTGATAACCTTGGTAATTTAGCGATGCATGATGTTTTACTGTGCCGTTCGTCTGCATTAGCTGATTTTAGAGCCCGTTTCTACAAGCCCTTCATCGTCCATTTTGATACGCTAAATGTGGAATCGGGCCTAACCTATATTTGATGTTTTAATTACTGTTCTTACCTTCGGGGTATTCCTTTCCGTAATCGTCACATGCGACAAAGCTTTTACTAGAAGACTCGCAGTTAAATACATTCCCTTGCCAGCTAGAGCTCTGAAGTGCTAAAGGCTGCATTTTACAACTGATTGTTCATCTAATACCGGTCTTCTTGAAAACCCATCATTCCTTATGGCTACAGGATTTTTCCGTGTGGAAGGGACGCAGATTGTTGACGGGCATGACAGACCAATAATCTTGCGTGGTTCCGCTCTTGGAGGATGGATGAAGTATGTGTCTTCATGGGATTCCTTTCCTTCTTGCATCCTTCCTCCCAGACGATCGTGACAAACAACTAATGACAATCTAGCATGGAGAACTTTCTCAATGGATTTCCAGGCATGGAGTCAGGCGTCCGTGCTGCAATGCGACAAGCAATGGGGGAAGAGAGCTATGAATTCTTCTTTGACCGCTGGCTACATTATTTCTTTACCGAGGAAGACGCCAAACTGTTTAAATCTCTGGGTCTTAACTGCCTTCAACTTCCCTTTAACCATCGCCACTTCGACGACGACAGAAACTCTTGTGTGCTTAAGGAGAGCGGATTTAAGCACCTAGATTGTGTAATCAAGATCTGGGCGGACCACGAGATTTATACCATCCTTGACTTACATAGTGTACCTGGGGGGCAGAATCAGGATTGGCATTCGGATAATCCGACTAAATACGCCGCTTTCTGGGACTATAAAGATCACCAAGACAGAACAGTCTGGTTATGGCAGCAGATTGCAGAGCGATACAAGGTCAATACCTGGATAGCAGGCTATAACCCCATGAACGAACCAGCTGATCCTTCAAGGACGCAACTAGCTCCGTTCTATGCTCGTCTTGAGAAGGCAGTCCGCGCCATCGATCCAAACCATATACTCTATCTTGACGGCAATACATACGCTATGGAGTGGGATGGGTTTCAGGAGGTGCTCCCCAACTGTGTCTACTGCATCCATGACTACAGATGATGGGATTTCCGGAGGGCGAGCTCTACCGAAGTACGCCTGAGCAGGATGAGAAATTGGAGAAACAATTCCTGCGTAAGTGCCAGTTTAACCAAGAACATGGCGTGCCGATCTGGAACGGAGAGTTTGGCCCAACATACGTCCTGCCGGAAGACCCGAATTCGGATGATATCAACAGGTGTCGCGTTGCTTTGATGCGCAAGCAAATAGAGATATACGAGAAGTATGGTGTGTCCTGGTCTACCTGGCCCTATAAGGATATTGGGTACATGGGCATGCTAGCCACGAGCCAAAAGTCGCCCTGGAACAAGCTGGTCTGGCCTTTCGTGGATAGGAAGCAAGACCTTTACATTGACGGCTGCTCAATCAGGCAGGCACCTGCAGCGGAAGCTGTCATTGACCATGTAGCGAAATGGATTGATGAGGTGTCTCCGGCCGCGAATGCGACGTATCCGCTCAACTGGGATACAAGGCGGCACATCGTACGAACGGTCTTTCACACCTTCCTAGCCGCATCGCTGTACGAAGAGTTCGCAGGATTGTTTGTTGGTAAAACACACGAGGAGCTGGAGGAACTAGCTAAGAGCTTTAGCTTGGAGCAGTGCGTCCTTCGAGAGGACTTGAATGATGTCTTGCGCCAGAACCATATAGCTCGGTCATAACCCGTTGCTGCTTAAGGTAATCCTCGAAGTATTTGAATACGTTAGATAGTGCTCTATCAAAAATCATTACAAATATTCCTATCCTTGTATATACGTAAGCTAAGTATGGGGACTCGGGAAAGGCTTTGCCGCACGTAGAGCCGATGGACCGCGGGCAAGACCCAAAATGGAAACACGCATGAAAATAAGCGATTATACCAGGGTTTTAAGCGAAGCATATTCAGTAGTCAACAGTCAGAGTTCCCTTTTTATGTGTACGGACGGTGAGATGGTTGTAAGTTCTGTAGTCCACAGCTCCAGGGCAGTAGCAATGTGAGGGGGTCTCATGAAAGCGTCGATCGCCCGACGAGCATACTTTGCATACACGATCGGTCGGATATGCGTGATCGGAGGAATGAACAGCCTAGATGAGAGTGTCTGGTGAAGGTCAATTAAGTAATCGGCTGCTCTTGCTCCGAGGCTGGATGACAAGGACACTTTCGAATTTAAACCTCTGTCATACGACATCAGTGAGTGCCTCGCTCATTCCGTTATTCTCCATGCGGTACTTATTCGTATCCCTTTATTTTATTGCTTGCTCGCTACTGATCCGTTGCATGCATCAGACGCGCGCATTCTCGAAATGCTAGAAAAGCCTAGGAGGCGACCACACCGCGAGTGCTGAACAGGCTGCATGAATTGGCAAAGACGTAGAATTAAGGCAAAGCAAATTGTCAACTGCGAGCATCTCATCCCAATGCCACTGAAAAGCTTGGTGACAAGCCAGATATTCCAATGGATGGGGGCACTCTCATTCATCACGCTGATGGCGAGAAGCAGCCAGTAGTGATACATGATCGCCTTCCGTCCTTGCTGATCAGATACAAAGCCAAATACACTTTCAAGTATAAGATAAAACAAATTAGTCACACGAAACTCATTCGCTGCAGTAATCTTCACTCCATGCAGTTAGTCCACAATGTACATCATTGAATCCAATTTGGCGAACCTTTTCTCGTTACCAAACGCAACCCATCACGCCCACATGTCTAGTTTTACAAAGCCAAATTCAACCAAAAGATATCCCGACAACTAAGATAAACTTCTTCTGAATTCAGCAGTACCACAGTACGTCAAGAACATACGCCAATCAATCAGCCTTCGATCCACCAGCACCTGCCTCCGTGCAGTAATGATTCAACTCGTCGCCCCCAATATGCTTGTCGACAGAGTTACAAAATGTCAGACCTCCAACTGTCGACTGTGATTTTAACACAATTAGCTAAGAAGGAACAAAAAAAGCAATACTCATGTGCTGAGGGAAGTATCAGGCTTACAATGGTGCAGTCAGGGCACGTATCCCATTGCTCGGTTCCTGTGTTACGGTTCTTGTATGCTGCACAGGCTGATTCGGTTGCGACGGTATTGTAGACGCTCTGAGAATGGGAAAGGAGGTTAGGTGTTGCGAGTTAAGGAAGTACGAGGGTTGGGTTGGGGTGGGATGTACTAACGTATCCGGCAACGGTGTCGATGCAGAGACCACTCCAGTGGAGGTCTGCTGAGACTCTGTATTCACAGTGAGTAGGAGGTTTAATCAGCCTTGTGGAAATATGAGGCCCACAATGAGAATAGAGCGGCGACGAAGATTGAGAACAGGTAGCTTTTCGACAGCATCTTGCTTTATTTCAGGAGTTTGGAAGAGTATTGCTGTACGAGTGTTGATGTGGATGAGAAATAGGAAGGACAGTGGTTGAAATGAATGACTTGAATCAGGAATGAGTTAAATCAAGAGAGCAGACGAATGATAATGCAAATTCCTTCTTGTCGGCCACCCGTACCTCTTTATACTTGACCTTCCAAACACTCAGCAGCCGTTTCTCCTGATTCGAAACCAACCATTGACAAATCACCAACACACAACTCCACAACAATCAGGACACAACTCCGAGCAAAAAGAAAAAAACACCGACAACCATAATGCCATGAACACTCCACCACGAACCACCCAAGGCGATAACAAGCAGGTACCATTCCGATTGGTCCAAGCATGACTTTCTCCTGAACGTGTGAAACACCGGAGCCCAGCTGTCGAACCACGACATGAAAGAGCGTCGGGACAAACCGTCAATGCAAGGTCGGCCCGAATCGCATGAACTCCGAAAAGTTTTGAAACACTCCAAAATTAGAGATTATGAGCTTATACGAGTATATTCTGCCTCGAGTCGGTGTCGCTGCCGAAGTGGATAGCAGAAGAACCATCGCATATTGTGGAGTGTTGATGGTCCTAGTCCACTTCTTGCATTGAGGATCCGGTGATTTCAAATGAGGCTGCGAGGTGTGAGTAAAGCCGTTGGGCTTGGAACTTGACTTCGTTGGAGTTTTTGATGATGAGAAAACTTGTCAAGGAGGTGCTGGGATCGTATGTGTGGGGTGGGGATAATGGAGTGTGGGAGAAAATCGTGCTGATTGTGTAGATACCGAAATGTTACATAAGTAGCCCTTCTCAACCCGTTTGTTGTTGATTATCAAGGCCAACAACATTTCTCGCCTCAATCCAGTGTACACTCGTTTTGCATCCCTTTCTTCGTCTAAATTACCACATTCATTTCTCAAAAACATCCTCCACGATGCTCTCCTCCGTCATCCTCCTAGCCTTATGCGCCAGCGCCAGCGCAGGCTCAGTCCTCCCAAGAATCCTTTCACCCGACGATATAATTCTCTACTCCAAAGACGGCCGCGTCGAAGTCCGTCGTCGGGCAGACTACCCTCCCTTAAACAACCGCTTCACAATGC